>ERZ506742.24-NODE-24-length-169295-cov-8.67713_pt1 | contig 169295 bp, 154 predicted proteins | sample MGYA00512570_ERZ506742 | MGnify/ENA metagenome assembly ERZ506742 | reverse complement strand
GAACTCAAGGCTGCTTTTTCGTTTACACCAACTCCGATTGTTTCCTTAACAGTTTGGTGATCTTAAATCTTTGTGAACAGCTAAACGGCTGGCACCCATTTGGATACCAGCCGCTATCCTTAATTCAAGGCAATCTTATAACAAGAATGTTTGGTCAACTGATAATAAATTGCATAGATAGCAGAAAATACTGCAATTGAAAACAGAACCGGAACCAATACAGCACTGCTTTTTCCAAGCAAGTCATCCATTAAAGCTGATTTGTAGCAGGTAATGGCAAAAATGCTATGCAGCAATCCTATCACATACGGAATGATATAGTATGTCTGGACTTGCCGCCTTACGGATTTCTTTATCATGCTTTCATTGTACCCCATCCGCTGCATAATTTTATAGTCGGATTTGTCATAGGAAACAGAGGATATATTTTGAAAATATAATATGCTTCCTGTTGCAATCAAGAAGATAACCGTTGCAAAACAAATCAGTAAAAAGGTAGAGCTGTTTTCCCGAATCAATTCATCCTGCCGCTGCCATGCAGACACAAGATATGGATTTTCCGGTATAGCTTCTTTTAGTGCCAGATATGCTTGTTCATTAGAACGCATATTTTCGCCATCAATGCTGACTACCCGGATTTTCTCTGGGCTCCTCTGGTTCAGAGCATGATACGCCGTATCGGAAACAACTAAAGTTCCAACGCTGTTTCCAAAGCTCAGAGCATTTTGCAGGCTGGTTTCCCGGACAGTAACCGTTGAAACATCGTTTCCTGCTACTGTCAATGTGTATTTGGCTCCAATATCGGCTTGCTCCGTATCCGGGCGGTATTTTATCAGAATACACTCATCGTCGGCAAGCTCCTGGAAGGGCAGCTCTTTTCCCTGTAATTGCATAACTGAAAAGTAGTCCGACTGACTCATACATTCAAATCCCGGAATGCGTCCTTTTTCTGCACTGATGTCATATTCTACCGGAAGATTTTCTGATGTTGCAGTTACTTTCAGCAATGTGGTTTCATGGCTTTGGTATGCTTCATTGCCGATTGCCTGATCCAGTGCATCTAAGGAGCGTTGCTTTTCCTCATCATCTGTAATTCGGAACTCCATAGCAGATGGAATAATCCGCTCCAAGGCTTCCAGCGGATACCACACGGATAATACCGTTGCTCCCAAAATTGCCAATGTTCCTGCTGATAATAAAATCAGTAGAATTAAAGACTTTGCATTGGAACGGATGCGGTGCATAAATTTAGGAACCACGATAATGGTATTTGCCCGATACAGAGAACTTTTCTTCTGCCGGATTTTCTGGCAGGCGTATGGCAAAAAAGAGTAAATAAAGAATATAGTTCCGGCAACCACCAGAAGCATTGTCAGCAACGCAATAGGGGAAAATCCGATGGTGTACCAAACAGATTTCCTTCCCCGCATCATATCAAGGGCAAGCCCATATCCGCAGAGCAGACAGGATAAGCCTATAAATGCAGTGATAAAATGAACTCGAATGGGTTTTTCCGTTTTCTTTTCCAGCCGTACTAAATCAAGCAGGGTGGACTTTTGAAGCAATCTTGCATTGGATAATGTCAATGTAATCAAAACCACAACAACAAAAGATAGGATTGACTTTACCGCTGCTGGATAAATCAAAGGGATTGCAGCCTGATCTATGGTAATTCCTAAAAGTGCGACGATTCCGGCGATAACTCCTTTGTGGAGGACACTGCCTGCCAGAATACCGAGAACCATACCGCCAAAACAAATAAAGATATTCTCAAAGGTCAATAGCCCCAACATTGCAGATTTTCGATACCCCAGCAGAGAATAAATTCCTAATTCTCTCATCCGTCTGCGCATGAAAAAATTGTTGGAGTAGAACATATAGAAAATAACAAAAGCCATAATGAATACCGCTACTGTTTGGCACATGGTTTCTACCCGACCATCCGAAGATATTTTTTCCATAATCACTTGGTTCATGGAAAAAGAGGTAAAGCAGAAGTAAATCATCAGGACAAAGGAAACGGAAAACAGGTACAGGGAATAGAAGGAAAAGTTCCGTTTCAGATTTTTTAAGGCAATGGCAGATAATTTCATGGAATCGCCCCCTTACCGCTGTTTATCCTGTCTGGCAGCTTCCAGCATGATTTCCTCATAGAAGTCCTGGCGAGCCCTGTTGCACCGCTTCAATTCAGAAATAATATGTCCGTCCTTAAAGTACAGGATGCGGTCAGTATAACTTGCTGCATACGGGTCATGGGTTACCATCAAAATGGTTGTGCCCAAAGTCTGATTGACTTCCGAGAGAGCAAAAAGCAATTCTGTTGCCGAACTGCTGTCCAATGCCCCCGTTGGTTCGTCTGCAAAAATCAGTGGTGGACGCTTTACCATTGCACGAGCAGCGGCAACACGCTGGCGCTGACCACCGGATAACTCACTGGGGTATTTTTTCAGTTGTGAAGCAATTCCGAATAGCTCTGCAAGCTCCATTACTTTTTTGTCAATCTCTTTGGCACTTTTGTGCAGCAAGGTCAGAGGTACTGCAATATTTTCTTGTACGGTCAAACTGTCCAACAGGAAATACTCCTGAAAAATGAAGCCCAGATTGTCCTTACGAAAATCGGCTGCCTGTCTTTGATTTAGCTCCTGAATTTTAACTTTTCCCATGTTAATATTACCGCTTGTTGGCACATCAATGGTGGAAAGCACATTCAAAAGAGTTGTTTTTCCAGAGCCAGAGGCACCCATGATACCGAGAAATTCTCCCTGCATCACATCAAAGGAAACGTGATCCAGTCCAGGTTTTGGTTGGGTTTGATAGATTTTGGTTATGTCATTTACTTGCAATAATGTACTCATAATTGTTCGCTCCTTTCGTGGTACTTAAACAGTATAACGAACACTTTTTAATATAGCATGAGTAAATCACGCAAACTTTTTTGCGTGATTTACTCATGCTATATTTATTTAGTTTTGATAAGATATTATGGAATACATTACCGCATCGTGGAATTATGATTTTCTTTTGTTGTTATATTGATTTTATTTATCAGATGAGAATAATACATTTACAAAGGATTATAAAGAAGGTTGATAGAAAGCGAGTATAAACGAAAAATAAAGTTTTGATAAGGGGGCAGGTGGTTTGGGTGGAAAAATGCTAATTGTTTCTTTTGAAGAAGATGAAGAAGAAATTTTCGATACAGTTCTAAAAGTCTTGCAGGAAAATGAGATGATTCAATTTCAACATAAATGCAGGAACAAAAACGAAATCCGGTATATAAATCTTTTGATAGATATTGGTCAAAGGATTGTAAAAAAATGTAATCAGGAAACAGAGTTAACATATAAAGAATTTGAAATTCTCCATCTTCTGGCAGCGCATCCAGGTCAGGTATTCAGCAAAGAACAGATTTATGATATTGTCTGGAACGAACCGTACTCTGGCGATTACAACATTGTGATGACGCACATTCATCATATCCGGACAAAACTCGAAGATGATCCGACCCATCCTTTTTACATTCAGACTGTATGGGGCGTTGGTTATCGGTTCAATAAAAATGCAAGCAGCGAACTATAATTTAGAACGCTGCTTGTTTTTTAATCAGGATATGTATAGGTTGAGTTGGCTGTCAGAGTTCTTCCCCAGTTGTGTTCTTCCCGGAGTACCCGCAGCACATGAATTTCTTTCTCAGATTCTTTCACAATATAGAAAATGATGGAAGGCGGGAACGGTTTTTTATAAATAACATAACTTCGATACCAGAACTATGTTTTGGGGAACATACTGCCCATATATCCCAACTTTGTCATTTCATTTTTTATATCATTTTGGAAACGGTCAGCTCGTTCCCGTCCAAAGTCAGCTTCAATATAATCTGTAAGATCGGTCACGTCATAGATGGCTTCCCAGGTCAAAATAACTTTATACTCGTGCATTTCTTCTTATATCCCGCAATTCTGTGATTTTTCTAAAGGCATCCTCAAGTGGCAATTCTCTTTTGGCTTCCATGTCATCAATGCCTCTATCTAGCATCCGCAGAAGATGAGTGTCATTTTCTTGTTTTTGATTCAGTCGATCCATTGCTGTAAATTCCATAATATCACTCCAATCATACTGTTTTAATTAGTGTATGCGGTTCCAGTGTTTCTACTCATAGCTTATCATAAAATGAAGATTCTCACGATCAAAATTTGCACATCCCTGCCCGATCCGGGCAATCTGTTCCCATAAAGGAAAAAACTCTCAACATGTTGAGAGCCTTGGAAAATACTGCCTATTTCTGGTCACTTACGCCTAATAAATATTCACATGACACACGAAAAAACTCTGCAATAGCCACTACCTCATAGTCAGGTACAAACCGTGTGCCTTGTTCAATCCGCAAAATGGTCAGATCGTTAAAATCATGTCCGGCAAGCTGAAGCTGTTCGGCCAGTCCTTTTTGTGAGAGCTTTTTCTGTATTCTTAATTCTTTCACCCGTTTTCCAATCCGGTTTTTTGAATTTGTTTCCTTATCCCAGTAGATGATCATTCTATTCCTCAAAACTTTCTAAAGATGAAGTTGCATAGTTTTATATTACGGAATAAAATGATTCATATACTTCTAAAGATGAAGTTATAGAAAATATTCTTGTTGAAAATTATGGATAAATTGATAATACGGACTGTAAAAGAAAATACTGAAAAAGAAAGGCGGTAACACAAATGAACGTATTTTATGAAACTTTATCCGGGGTATTGGAAGAAATTCGTAGTGAGGGTATGGAAAGAGAGTATGTGATTCTTCCGGAGGATTTAAAAGAGGCAGAAGCAGAGCTGAAAACAGAACGTAAAAAGTTTGAAGCACTGCTTGAAAATCTGCAGGGGAAGAAAAAGGAGATTTTGGAAAGCTATATGAGCGCTGTTGAGCATGTTCATTTCAAAGAGGAGCAGCGAGCATATTATCAGGGGATTATGGATGGAGTATTACTGTTAAGCAGTCTCGGTCTTGTACCAAAAGGGAAAAATGTGGATGAGCTTATTAAAAAATTGAAGTGATGGAAAAGGTGGTGTGTGTGATAACATGCCACCTTTTCCAGTTCAGAAAAGTAAAGAAAAACTCAAATGAAAATTCAGATATTTTTGCTACTTTCTTGGATGGGTTTTTGATACGTCCTTAGATAAGCTTCGACAATCGCTAAAATGGTAGTAATTTGGTCTTCCGTACATTGTGTTAAATAGAGCTGGAGTCTTTTATAATCCAGATTTTCTACAAGCATATTCGGAAAGAAAAAAGGATCGGCAGAAATATTCAAGGTACGGATCAGCTTTGAAAATATTTCAAGGCTTGGAATATTGCCGCGATTTTCAATCTCTTTTATGTATCTTGTGGAAACACCGGATTTTTCTGCCAGTTCATCATACGTCAGTTTTTGCTCCATTCGTGCTTTCTTTAGGCGTAACCCTATTGCTTTATCAATTCGTTTTGTCTTTGCCATATAATAACCTCCACTTATAGTGTATAGTTCACAATCCGGAAAGAAAATGCATTATAAGTTCCCTAAATTAGAGGGGTATATTGCACTTTTGAACTTGGAGGGCAGACTTGCAAAATGGCATTCAAAAGAAATGGCTGCTTAATGAACGTACATTTGGGAGAAATTATTTGTCAGGATATTTTAAGAAGGTGATCAGGAGAACTTTTCTTCCGTGTAGGAAGGAAAACGCATAGGAATTATATCTTTTCAAAAAGAAAACTATGGTTTCAAAAGTGCATTATACGCCCCTGAATTGTGGGGGAAAAATAGCATATGGGATATAAATAACGTCTGGTGGGTAGTTGCTCATGCAGGCGTTTTTTATATATTTGAGAATTTTTTAAAAAATTTTCACTTCCACCCGTACATCGGGAATAAGCCTACGGGACAAGAACGAAAGGGAAAAAGGTTTCGCTCTTGGACAGTTGGTACGGGAAGGAGGTGAATCTTATGGAGAAATCTACTTCCAGTGACGAACTTACGGTCAGAAATCAATTTGACCGGATCTGTAAAATGGCATTGAAGTCAGAGGTAACGGATTATATCAGGCATCTGGTATATCGCCAGAGGTATGAGATATTGTTTTCTGAAATGTCAAAAAAGGAGTTGGATCAGCTTTTTACTATGGATGAATACAATGAAGAAAGTCATTGCTTTCAAGTGCTTGGTTATGACATTGAAGTGAAAAGTACGTTGATTGCGGAAGCATTGCAGACACTTACAGAAAAGAAGCGGGATGTGATTCTGCTTGCATATTTTATGGGGATGAGTGATGCGGAAATAGCAAGAGAAATGAATCTTGTGAGAAGTACAATCAATGAACATCGAAAACGTTCGTTGGAGCTGCTGAAAAAAGTTATGGAGGAAAGTACAGATGAAAAATGAGTTTGAGAAAAAATTGCTGCCTTTCCATATTATTGAGGCAGCAACCATGGGTGATGTGGAGGCCATCAATGTGGTTCTGAAGCATTATGAAAGCTACATAAAAAGATTATCTACCAGAAAGCTGTATGATGAATTTGGACAGCTTCATTATTGTGTAGATGAAACTTTACGTCGGCGTTTGGAAACAAAACTGATTACAAAGATTTTGAAGTTTAAACCGGTTCCCTATGGAATGGATCAAAGTGAAGAAAGTAGTAATTAAAGTTTGAGAACAGTACGACAGCGCTTATAAGGCAGCTCTTTTATCCCTTTCAGGAGCCGGATAGATAAGTGCATCGCACCTTGAAAATTGAATATGGTCAATCCTGCAAGGACGTATGGAACAGTTGAGCCAGATAGCAGATACGCCAGGACTGCCTGTTCCTGAACTTCCCGACAACTTGTCGGGAAGTCTGGGAATGAAAGCGAAGAAATACTGATTCGGGTATTGAAGCAAAGGTACGAGCGAGAATTATGCTGTTATGAGCAGAGGATAGGAACTTTGCGGCCACGATGCTGTTTTTGATAATGATACTTCCGGCAATAGTCCGGTCTGAAGAAGATGGTGCAATTCCAATGGGGCCACGCCTGACGGCCACTTGCAGGATTATTTTAAATGTCTGCCAATAAAAAGGCATTTTTAATAGAAAGTGTTTTTTTATTGGTAGACATATCAGGTAAGTTTAACATATAGCGAAAGGGAATGATAACAACTATGAATGAGAAAAGTGAAAAAAATCAGAATGTTCCAATATGGCAAAAATATATGCTGACTGTTGACGAGGCAACGCAGTATTTTGGAATTGGTGAAAAGAAGATCCGGAACTTAATTTCAGAAAATGTAGATACAGATTTTTGTTTTACAGTACAAATAGGAAATAAATCTTTAATTAACCGGAGAAAATTTGAAGATTTTTTGAATCAGATTACTTCATTGTAGTGTACCCCAAGATACAGAGAGTTAACATAATATGGCATATTAACATATGGAAAATCAGCCCTGGCTATGGTATAATATCGGTATCGTGCTAGGGCTTCTTCGGATGAAGGGAGCGATGAATGTTTTGAGTAAAAGACGAGATAAGAAAGGTCGTATTTTACGAAACGGAGAAAGCCAGAGAGCAGACGGAAGATATGCGTTTGTATATACGGACTGTTTTGGAAAACAGAAGTTTTTATATAGTTGGAAACTGGAAGAAACAGATCCGTTGCCTGCCGGGAGAAGAAAGTGCAAGTCTTTACGTGAAAAAGAAAAAGAAGTGCGTAGAGACATTGATAATGGTATCATCCCCTATGGAGGAAATCTGACAGTCCTGGAGTTAGTACAGAAATATATTTCACAGAAAACAGGTGTTAGACATAATACCCAGGCGAATTACAACTTTGTTATCAACATTATTAAAAAAGAGAAATTTGGAATGATTCGAATTGATAAGGTCAAACTGTCTGATGCAAAAGCGTGGCTGATAAAGCTGCAGAAAGATGGCAGAGGATACAGTACCATTCATTCTGTCCGGGGAGTTGTAAGGCCGGCATTTCAAATGGCAGTGGATGATGATTTGTTACGCAAGAATCCGTTTGAATTTCAATTATGTACAGTAGTTGTAAATGACAGTGTTACCAGAGAGGCAATCACCAGAAAACAGGAGCGGGCAATGCTCGAATTTGTTCAGAAGGATGACCATTTCCGCAGATATTATGAAGGAATCTTCATTCTTTTTAAAACCGGACTTCGAATTTCAGAATTTGTTGGTCTGCAAAAATCGGATATTGATTTTGAGAAAAACACAATAAAAGTAGATCACCAGCTCCAGAGAAAAAGAAATATGGAATATATCATTGAAGATACAAAAACGCCGGATGGAGAACGGTATCTTCCGATGTCACAGGAAGTGAAAGAGTGCTTTCAAAAGATTATTGCAAATAGGCGTAAGCCAAAGTGTGAGCCTGTGATCCGAGATAAGGACGGAAAGCTGTATCATGGTTTTTTGTATCTGGATAAAAATGATATGCCGATGGTAGCATTACACTGGGAAAAATATTTCCAACACATTATAAGTAAATACAATAACATCTATAAAGAAGAATTGCCGAAAGTGACACCTCATGTATGCAGACATACTTATTGCAGCAATATGGCAAAGTCAGGAATGAACCCGAAAGTATTACAGTATCTTATGGGACATGCAGATATAAGTGTGACGATGAATACATATACGCATTTGGGATTTGACGATGCCAAAGACGAAATAGAAAGAATTACAAGTATGGCATAGCGTAAAAGAGGTCGCAGGGAAGCAAAATTCTAGGTTGAAAAGTCTTTAGTAAAATCAAAAAAATGTGTCATTTTACTAAGATTTTTACTAAATTTGGATGACAAAATATACCAACTTATGCCACGATATGCGGGAAAACAGAGGAAACTCCTCTATCATGAAAATACCGGAAAGTGGCGTAAAATAAGGATTTAAAGGAGTTTTAGAGGCTTGATAAAGATTTTATTCGTTTGCCACGGCAACAAACAAACTATTTCATGAATCCTTCTGCCGATAACTTGCATAGGCCAGTCGATATTCCCTTGGTGTTACATGATAAAATTTTTTGAATTTCCGGTAGAACTGTGTAAAGTTATGGAATCCCACCGATTCTGCGATATCATTGATATTTTCATCACTGGAAATCAGCAGATCGGCTGCCTTTTTCATACAGATGTAAGAACTGTAATCATAGATACTCAGCCCGGTAAAGTTTTTAATGGTTTTGTAGAGCGTATCTCCGGAATAATTAAAATGCGCTTCCAGGTCTGCACGTGTGATTTTTCGGTCGGTCATCTGGTGGAGATTCTGAGGAATCCACAGGAACCAAACGGTCCGGGCAACGGATTTTTCCACGAGGAAGATATGGTGTATGAGACGACGCTGCAGCTTGAAAAAGAGGCAGAAGACAAACGCATCTGGCTGGAATTCGAAGCGGTATACCAGAATGTATTTGTCTATGTAAACAATGCATTTGCCGGAAAATGTGCGTATGGATATAGTAATTTTTATCTGGATGTCACTGATTTTGTAAAAATCGGACAGGCGAATGCCATCAAAGTGATCGTAAAAGATGGCGTGCCAAGCGGACGCTGGTATACGGGTGGTGGTATTTTCCGGGATGTTCATCTTATGATTGCTGAGCCGACACATATCGCACCGGACGGCGTATTTGTGAAAACAGAAAGTGTAGATGACCAGATCGCAGAGATCGCTGTGTGTACAGAAGTTGTGAACGATGATAAAACGATGAAAAGAATCTTTCTGTCTGCAAAACTTACCGATGAAGCAGGAAAAACGGCGGCAGAAGGAAATATGCCGATCACGATCCGGGGACATGTCACAGATACTTACAAATTACGGCTTTTTGTGAAAAATCCGAAGCTTTGAGATGCGGAACATCCGAATCTGTACCACTATGAAGTCTCAATATGGATGAGACACAGAAGGTTGCAGTATCGATGGAGGGACCGGGAGAAGTGATTGGCTATGGATCTGTCAATCCGGTCAGTGAGGAAAACTATTATGACACAGAAGCTATGACATATGAAGGACGGATCCGTGCGGCTGTAAGGGCAAACGGTACAGGTAAAATCAAGGTAACCTTTACCGCCGGAGACAAAAACTGCAGCGTTACGATCCCGGCAGAGTAATAGATTTGACAGGCCGGGTTTTGGAGTGCTCTCTGTACTTTTAAAGCACGAAGAAAAAACGGAAACTTGGCCTGTAATCTCTTCCTTTTTTTTCAGTTATATGTTACAATCATCTTTACATGTCATTTACGCAAACAACGAGCCAGAGTCCACGCTTGCGTGGAAAGGTGGAGAATGTCGCCCAATGCGGCGGAGGGTGTGTTGACTCGTTTATGGGATGTAAAGATAAAATGGAGGGATACTCAAGTATGAGCAAGAAAAAAGGAGAAGGCCTGAAATCATTTAACAAAGGGTTTAGCGTTCCGGACACTTACATTATTATTTTCTTTGTGGTTGTCCTTGCTGCGATCGTTACGTTCTTTGTTCCGAAGGGCTACTACGAAACACAGGATGTTACGTACATGATGAACGGGGTGGAGAAGACCCGTACGGTAATTAAAGATGGAAGTTTCCAGTATCTGACAGACGATGCGGGAAAAGCAGTCACAGAAGGGGTTGCCTTATTCAGCGGTGACGGCGAAAGCGGTTTCTTTAATTACATGTTTAATGGAATTGTCAGCGATTCTGCGATTCAGATCATTGCATTTTTGTTGGTAGTTGGTGGTGCGTTCGGTATCATGATCCGTACAGGAGCCATCGAAGCGGGACTGGTCGGACTGATCCGCAAGGCAAAAGGGGCAGAAAAGTTACTGATTCCGGTTCTTTTTGTACTGTTTTCTCTTGGCGGGGCTGTTTTTGGAATGGGAGAGGAAGCACTTCCGTTCACCATGATTTTGTGTCCGCTGTTTGTTGCGGTTGGATATGATACAGTCATTGCAGTTCTGGTTACTTATGTGGCAACACAGATCGGTTTTGGTGCTTCCTGGATGAATCCGTTTTCTGTGGGAATCGCACAGGGAATCGCCGGTATCGATGTGTTTTCCGGTGCAGGATTCCGTATGGTGATGTGGGTGGTATTTACAGCACTCGGCTGCGGAATGACCATGTTCTATGCGGCAAAAGTAAAAAAGACACCAACAATTTCTGTTGCATATGAGACAGACCAGTATTTCCGTGATCAGAATGAAAAGACAGGTATCGATGAAGGTCATTCGTTCGGTATCGGACATATTCTGGTGCTGCTGACACTGGCTGTCACCGTTGTGTGGGTGGTCTGGGGTGTTATGAAAAAAGGCTATTATATGCCGGAGATCGCGACACAGTTCTTTATCATGGGTATTGTTGCAGGTGTGATCGGTGTGATCTTCCATCTGAATAATATGAAGGTGAATGATATCGCCACATCTTTTAAAAACGGAGCGAAAGATCTGATCGGTGCGGCTCTGGTTGTGGCCATGGCACAGGGAATCATGCAGGTACTCGGTGGTTCCGATCCGACAACTCCAACCGTGATCAATACGATCATGTATGGAATCTCCAAAGCACTGGCAGGACTTTCCGGTGCGGCAGCAGCTGTGCTGATGTATCTGTTCCAGTCCGTATTTAATTTCTTTGTAGTATCCGGATCCGGACAGGCAGCAGTGACTATGCCGATCATGGCTCCGCTGGCAGACCTGCTGGGAGTTACCCGTCAGACTTCAGTACTTGCCTTCCAGCTGGGAGATGCATTTACCAATCTGATCGTTCCGACATCCGGATGTCTGATCGGTTCTCTTGCGATTGCAAGAATCGAGTGGTCCAGCTGGATCAAGTTCATGTGGAAATACCTGGGTATACTGATGATCGGGGCAGTAATAACGATTTTAATTGCGGTTGGAATCGGATTCTGATGCAGGCAATCAGTGGAAACTGATTGAAGAGAAAATAAATCTATTGTAGAATAAGGCGTGTAGATGAAAAATGACTTTTTTCGTATACACGCCTTATTTACGCGAACAACGAACCAAAGTCCGTGCTTGCACGAGACCCTGGCAACTGGTGGAGTATACGGATTGGATAAAGGAGAAGAGAAAATGAAATTAATAAAAAATATTGATGTATATGCGCCGGAACCTCTGGGGAAAAAGGATGTGCTTATTCTGGGTGATAAAATCGCAAAGATAGAGGAGGCAGGCGGGATGCCGGAGATTCCGTTTCTTTTACCGGAGGATGTGATCGATGGAAGCGACAGGATTCTTACACCGGGATTTATTGATTGTCATGTGCATGTGCTTGGCGGAGGCGGCGAGGGAGGATTTGCCAATCGCACACCGGAAGCAACGGTGGAAGGGATGACAAGATTCGGAGTGACGACAGTTGTCGGATGCCTTGGGACCGATGGAATCGGCCGGGATATGTGTGCACTGGTGGCAAAAACAAAAGGATTAAATGAACAGGGAATGTCGGCTTACTGTTATACCGGAAGTTATCAGATTCCGGTTCGCACACTGACAGACAGTGTTACGAAAGATATTATGATGATCCAGGAGATTATCGGAACCGGAGAGATCGCCATCTCGGATCACCGATCTTCTCAGCCCACGTATGAAGAATTTGTCCGGGTGGTGGCAGATACCAGACTTGGCGGGGTCCTTTCGGGAAAGGCGGGAGTTGTTAATGTCCATCTGGGAGACAGTCCAAGATGTATGGATCTGATCGAACGGGTTGTGGAGGAAACAGAGATACCGGCATCGCAGATTCTCCCAACCCATGTCAACCGGAATGAAAAACTTTTCTGTAAGGCGATCGAGTATGCATTAAAGGGCGGAAATGTTGATTTTACCGGAAATGAAGATATCGACTACTGGGAGACCGTCTGTGATGAAGTACGGGTGTGCAGCGGCATCCGGCGGATGATGCAGGCAGGTGTGGATCCGAAACACATCACTATATCTTCGGACGGACAGGGAAGTCTGCCGCTGTATAACGAAAAAGGAGAATTCCTTGGAATGGGTGTCGGACAGTCCAGCTGTCTTTTGAAAGAGGTAAAAGAGTGTGTACAGAAAGCAGACATCCCTCTGGAAATCGCCATATCCACCATCACTTCCAATCCGGCGCGGATCCTTGAACTGAAGGGAAAAGGAAGAATTCAGGAAGGATATGATGCAGACTTGTGTATCCTGAGTCCGGAACTGGAACTTATGGAAGTGATCGCAAAGGGGATTGTCAGATAGGAAGAAGAAGTTGTCAGAGCAACTCTCCACTTGCAGGAAATTTCATAAAGTGCTATAGTGGATAAGCACGAAATAAAGGAGTTTAGGAAAAATGAGAACAGCAGATTTTTATTATGATCTTCCGCAGGAGCTGATCGCACAGGATCCATTGGAAGACCGTTCTTCCTCCAGACTGATGCACCTGGACAAAGAGACCGGAGCACTGGAGCATACAGATTTTAAACATATTGTAAATTATCTGAAACCGGGCGACTGTCTGGTGGTAAATGATACAAAAGTCATTCCGGCCAGACTGTACGGCCATAAAAAAGAGACCGGAGCAGTCATTGAGATCCTTCTGTTAAAACGCCGGGAAAACGATATCTGGGAATGCCTGGTAAAACCGGGAAAGAAAGCCCGTCCGGGAGCAGTCATTGATTTTGGTGACGGATTACTGACCGGAGAGATCATCGATGTAGTAGACGAAGGAAACCGTCTGATCCAGTTCCATTATGAAGGTATCTTTGAGGAAATTCTGGATCAGCTGGGAGAGATGCCGCTGCCGCCGTATATCACTCACAAACTGCAGGATAAAAACCGTTATCAGACTGTATATGCGAAAAATGAGGGATCTGCGGCTGCACCGACGGCGGGGCTTCATTTCACGCCGGAACTGTTAGAGCAGGTAAAAGAGATGGGTGTGCAGATCGCCCATGTAACCCTTCATGTGGGTCTGGGAACTTTCCGTCCGGTAAAAGTGGACGATGTGGAAAAGCATCATATGCATTCGGAATTCTATATCGTAGAAGAAGATCAGGCAAAACTGATTAATGATACGAAAAAGAATGGTGGACGGGTGATCTCTGTAGGAACCACAAGCTGTCGTACCCTGGAATCAGCTACGGGAGAAGATGGTATCGTAAAAGCAACCAGCGGCTGGACCGAGATCTTTATCTATCCGGGCTATCAGTTCAAGTGTATCGATGCCCTGATCACAAACTTCCATCTGCCGGAGTCTACACTGCTGATGCTGGTGTCCGCACTGGCCGGAAAAGAAAAAATCATGCATGCATATGAAGTGGCAGTGCAGGAAAAATATCGGTTCTTTAGTTTTGGGGATGCCATGTTCATCAGCTAAAAAATGTCATTGTGCCATTGGTGACGGAGTTAATGGATTGTTACCCGTCTCCAGTGGCTTTTTTGTTACCATTGGTGACGGGAAAAAGTGCCCTAAACTCCGTCCCCAATGGCTGCCTGGCGGAATTTCTGTGGGGAAGTGCCGTAGAGTTTGCGGAAGGTTCGAAGAAATATCTTATAATTGGTAAGTCCGTGTTTTTCCATCAGGGAAGTGATCGTATCGTCGCAGGTGAGCAGGTCTTTGGAAAGGTGCATGGTGCGGACGTCGTTCAGATATTCGAGGAACGTCTGCCCGGTGTATTTTTTGAACAGTCTGCAAAAGTATTCTCTTGAGACGGCGAGCAGGGAAGCCGCCGCGTCGAGGGTCAGATTTTCCTGATAATGCGACCGGATCCATTCCATCACGCGGGTGATCCGCAGCCGGTCGCGGTCGTTGTCAGCGGTGATAGCAGAGCCGGTGATTGTGCTGTGGTCACGGCACAGAATGTACAGAAATTCATATAAACGCGAGGCGAACAGCAGTTCATAATATGGTGGCTGTGTCTGGAAAAGTTCTTCCATCTGATGAAAAAGAGCAAAGAGCGGGGAACTGTCTGCCACCTCAGACGGATGGATGACGGTAGTAAACCGCAGCCGGTCAAAATCAGGCAGATACGCACGCAGCTGTCTGGCTGAAATCTGCAAAATCAGATAGTGAGAGCCGCCGGTACGGGTCATGTGCAGATCCCCGGAGTTGATGATCATGAGATCGCCGGCGGAAAGGTCATATTCCGATGCCTGAACAATGGCGGAGAGACTGCCCTCGCGGATATACAGGATTTCCACATATTCATGCCAGTGTGCGGGAAATACCCTGGCGGGGGAAATGACCGGTTCAAACCGTGCCTGAAGATGCCCGGTTTCCTGAATCGTTTCATAATAGCATGATTCCATAAAAACCTCCCAAAGAAAATTGTAAGCAAATATCTGAAAAAATGAAAAATATCAAATTAAAAATAAAATTCTGAAAAAATCATAGCAAAAAACAGAAAAAATATCAATATCGACCTATAACAGGATAAAAAAGAACTTGTATCTACAAGCCCAGTGAGAGATAATAAAAGCAGAATGTGGTGTTGTGTGACGAAAAAACGCAGCACCGGATGAGAACTGTGAATATTGGGTGAGATTTGCAGACTCAGCAGCGAAACAGAAAGTTTGGGAGGTAATAACAGATGAAAGCAAAAGTAAGAACATTCAGCGGAACAACATCCAACGAAGTAACACAGCGCGAGATCGACAACCGCGCTCTTGCACGGAAAGCGGCAGCAGAAGGATTTGTTCTTCTGAAAAACGAAGATCATTTTCTTCCGGCGAAAAAAGGCGGAAAGATTGCACTGTATGGTGCGGGAGCAGCCAAAACCATCAAGGGAGGTACCGGTTCCGGGGATGTCAATGAACGTGACTATGTGACGATCGCACAGGGAATGAAAAATGCCGGATACGAAGTGACCACAGAGAGCTGGCTGGATTCCTATATGAAGATCTACAACCAGGCGAGAGAAGACTGGAAAGCAGAGATCCTGAAAAAAGCGGAGACGCTTGACAGTGCACTTCCATTTTGGGATGCATATTCCGCAACTCCGTTTTTCATGCCATGTGGAGATGGTATCGATGTAGAGGCGGCAAAAGGTGATGGTGCGGACACGGCAGTGTTTGTTATTGCACGTATCGCGGGAGAAAATAAAGACCGTTTTGACAAAGAGGGAGATTATTTTATCTCCGCAGAAGAAAAAGCATTGCTGGCACAGGTATGTGAGAGTTACAAAGATGTTGTGCTGGTGATCAATACCGGTGGTCTGATGGATCTTGCATTTGCCGATGAATTTACAAATATCCGTGCGATCGTACAGTATGTACAGGCAGGACAGGAAGGCGGCAATGCATTTGCCGATGTATTTACCGGTGAGGTGACACCATCCGGAAAAATGACGGATACCTGGGCAAAAACTTACAATGATTATCCGGGCGCTGAAGTATTCAGCTACAAGAGCGGCAACCTGATGAAAGAGTATTATGAAGAAGGAATCTTCGTGGGATACCGTTACTTTGATACGTTCCAGATTCCGGTTCGCTATGGATTTGGTTATGGTTTATCTTATACGGATTTTGCGATCACAGCAGGAACTGTCAGCGTCAGTGACCTGGGAACGATGGATCCGAAGGTTTCCGTGGAAGTTACCGTGAAAAATAGCGGTGATACCTATGCAGGAAAAGAAGTTGTACAGATCTACGCATCCTGCCCGCAGGGAAAACTGGTGAAAGAGTTCCGCCGTCTGGCAGGATTTGGCAAGACAAAACTGCTGGCTCCGGGAGAAGAACAGCAGATAACGATCACATTCCCGCTGTATCAGCTGGCTTCCTACAGCGAAGATCAGGCAGCATGGATCCTGGAACCGGGCAAATACGGTATCTGGGTGGGCAACGAGTTAAATACTTCCGTACTCAGCGGTGCACTGGAACTGGATCAGGAAGCCGTGATGGTACAGTGTGAAAATATCTGCCCGTTAAACGAAGAATTAAAAGAGATCATGCCGTTTGCAAGAAAAGTACAGGCAAGAGAGCTGGCATGGCATGAAGAATTGAAAGCAAAAGGAATCGAAGCGGTTGCAGTGAAAGCGGCAGACATTCCGACGGAAAAAGTGGCTTATCAGCAGATCCCGGATCTGTTACCGGGAATGGCTGGAGAGATTGTTGATAAAATGTCCGAGGATCAGCTGGTACAGATGGCTACCGGAGATCCGGGAAAAGACCAGAACAATGCACTTGGCTCCGCTGGTATCTCCGTACCGGGTTCAGCAGCCGAGACACCGACGGTGGCAGCAGAAGAAGCGTGGAATGTGGCAAGTATCGCACTGGCTGACGGTCCTGCAGGTCTGCGTCTGAAAAAAGAATATCAGGTAGATGATGGACAGATCGTTCCGACCGATTTCCTGGCAGCACTGGAAGGCGGATTCTTCGCAGCAGAGCAGGAAAAGAGAGGAACTTCTTATTATCAGTACTGTACCGCGATTCCGGTAGGAACCCTGCTGGCACAGACTTGGAACCTGGACCTGGTTCAGAAACTTGGCGAGATGATCGGTCATGAGATGGAACTGTTCGGTGTAACCCTGTGGCTGGCACCTGGTATGAACATTCACAGAAATCCGCTGTGTGGACGAAACTTTGAGTATTATTCAGAGGATCCGCTGCTGGCAGGTATGATGGCTGCGTCTATGACATTGGGTGTACAGAAAGTACCGGGATGCGGAACCACGATCAAACATTACGCATGCAATAACCAGGAAGATAACCGTATGGGTTCCGATTCGATCCTGTCTGAGAGGACACTCCGTGAGATCTATCTGAAAGGATTTGAGATCGCAATCAAGGATGCACAGCCGATGTCCATCATGACTTCCTACAACCTGATCAACGGTGTACACGCTGCAAACTGCTACGACACCTGTACAAAAGCAGCAAGAGACGAGTGGGGATTTGCCGGAGCCATCATGACAGACTGGACGACCACCAATGTACAGATCCAGGGCGAGTGTACCGCAGCAGGCTGCATGAGAGCCGGAAACGATATGGTTATGCCGGGAACGGAAGAAGATCATGAAAATATCCGCAAAGAGCTGAAAGAAGGCACGTTGGATATCCGCGAACTGAAGAGATGTATCTACAACACCGTAAATATCATCCTGCAGTCCAACCAGTATGAGGATGCCGTAAGCTATGAAAAACAGTTCGACGGACTGGGCGAGTGGATGACGGTAAAATAAAAAATATGTAAAGTGAATATGGAATAAAGTTACAACTGTTTAGGAAACATATGACAGAAAGATAACGTAACGAAATCCGCCAGGATGTGCAGGCAATCTTTGAAAAAAGAGAGGAGCAGATTCTGGCGGATTTTTGCTTTTACATATGATAGCTACACATTACATAAAACGGACAGAATACAGTGTTTTGCCCGTAGCACCTGTAAGTAAATCATGATATAATGAGCGTTAACGAGCGGGAATAAGCGCAACTTATTCATCGGGAGCGGCGAATGTCGGTCATGATAGCTGCAAAGCAGCGTCAAGCACCGAAGGTGCGAATCATGATATAATGAGCGGAAGAGAGCCGGAACAAAGTTTGTTCTGTCTATGATCGAAAGAACGTCCAGGGAGCAGAATTCCCGGATATTACTATATGGAGGAATCAAAGAAATGATGAGAAACAGAGAAGTGTTAAATGAAATAAAAAAACAGAGCCGGACGCTGATCGAAGAAAAGCGCGATAAATTTGTCAAACAAAGTCTGCTGTCGGATGAATTTTTGGACATGATGCAGAGAAACCGGAAACCATTTGACCTTTTGATGTCGTATTATCAGTGTGCGATCATGGAGATTGAGACGAAATTTAAAGTATTAAATGAGGAATATTCCCTGGAATATGATAAAAATCCGATCGAAGGGATCAAAAGCAGGATCAAATCTTATGACAGTCTGTTAAAGAAGATCCGCAGAAAAGATATCCCGATGACACTTGAATCCATCGAGAAGAATATCACGGATATCGCCGGTGTGCGGGTGATCTGCTCCTTCCCGGCAGATATCTATGAAGTCGCAGACAGCTTTTTGCGACAGGACGATATCACCTTATTAGAGCGTAAAGACTATATCCAGAACCCGAAGCCAAGCGGCTACCGCAGCCTGCACCTGATCGTGCAGGTACCGATCTTTCTGCAAAATGAGAAAAAACCGGTAACAGTGGAAGTGCAGTTCCGCACGATCGCGATGGATTTCTGGGCAAGTCTGGAACATAAGATGCGTTATAAAAAGAACATTCCGGCAGAGCAGATGAAGTATCTGCAGGACGAACTGTACGACTGTGCGGAACAGAGTGCGGTACTGGATAAAAGAATGCAGAGCATCCGTAATCTGATCGCGGAAAATAAGGAAGAGGAGGAAGAACCGAAAGGATTTTTCCTGCCGCTTCTGTAAGAAAATCTGAAAAAAACGTGAATTTTATGAAAACAGTGTGAAAATGCTGTCTGACGGGAAAGATTATGCTATAATCATAATCTACTAAGAGAACAAAAAACGGAACCTCCGTGAAAAGAAAGAGGGAATACTATGCCATATTATTTTTATGATGCAACCTATATATTGGTGCTGATCGGTGCGCTGATCAGTATGATTGCTTCCTGGAATGTAAAGAATACATTCCGGACATACAGCAGAGTATGGAACAGCAGAAATATCCCATCGCAGGACATCGCGCAGATGATCCTTCACGATGCTGGAATCTACGATGTAAGGATCGAGCGGATCCGCGGCGATCTGACCGATCATTATTCTCCGAATGAAAAAGTCCTTCGACTGTCCGATTCGGTATACGGATCGACATCCGTAGCGGCGATTGGTGTGGCAGCTCATGAGTGCGGGCATGCGATCCAGCATCAGGAAGGATATGCGCCGTTGAAACTCCGTTCCTTCTCCGTACCATTAGCCAACATCGGCTCCCGGCTTTCCTGGCCGATTATCGTGCTGGGACTGATCCTTGGATGGTCAGGGTTACTGGAAGTCGGTATTCTGTTATTTGTATTTGTGGTAGCCTTTCAGCTGATCACGCTTCCGGTGGAATTCGATGCCTCCCATCGCGCGATCCGGATCCTCGAAGCAAAACAGCTCTTCGGCGATCAGGAATTACAGGGCGCGAAGAAAGTTCTGACAGCGGCAGCACTCACCTATGTGGCAGCGCTTGCATCGGCGATTCTGCAGCTGGTTCGACTGATCCTGATCTCAAGACGGAACGACGACTGATAAAAACAGGAAAAGAATAAAGACTGAAATAGGAATAGAAAAAGGAATATGCCCGTTCAGACAGGCAGGTAGCAACAGAAACCTGAAAAGTCTGAGCGGGCGTATCTGTTTTCCGGAGCAATCTGTAATTGTAGTATATATTTGGAAATATGACTTGATTTTTGAAAAAACATATGCATAATATAAAAGCAAATGGTAACCAAACGATTGACAAAAGAGACAGCCACAGGAGGCGAAATTCGAATGACAACAGAAGAACTCGTAAAACAGATATGCAAAGAACAGGGCATGAGTGTGGCAAAGCTGGCGGCTGCATTGGGGCAGTCCAGGCAGAATTTTTATAAAAAGTTACAACGGGATACCCTGACCGCGCAGGAATGGCAGGAGGTAGCGAAAGTACTAGGTGTGGAATTTGACCAGGGTTTTGTCCTGCCGGATGGAACCAGACTTGGAGTTTCCGGGAAAAGGGAGAAACGCACGGTACTGCCGCTGATGGGAAGTGCATTCTCACCGGGAAAGGCAGAGGAGACCGTAGAACAGTTTGAAGATCCGGATCTGCGGGAGATTGCCCGCGGGGAACTCTGCTTTTTCAGGGCACAGGCAGAATCCTGTATTCAATGTGTGGAAAAATACCAGACCAGTGAGGATCCGATGCTGCGGCTTTCTGCCGATATGCTTTCTACTTTTGCGAATTTTACCCTTGGAAATGCAAAGGAAGCGCAGATGGCAAGGGAAGATGTGTCACAGATTCTGAAAGAACATCTGAAAAAAGAAGAAGATCCCGACATGATTGCGTCCTGCCTGTTTGCTGTTTATGTGACCAGTGTTCTGATTCATATTCCACCGGAAGAGGGAACGCCGCCACTGGATCGTTATCTTTCGTACCTTCCGGTCGGGCAGCGGTTGTTTGCAATCAGTATGCTGGGGCATGCCGCTTATCTGAAAGGAGAGTATGCCAGAGCACAGGGCATGGGGCAGACGGCGATGGCAATGACGGAAAAGATCTATCCGATCCCGATGATTTACCTGCATTGTGTGTCTGCCATGTGCCAGATCAACCAGAAAGATCAGGAGGGCGCAAGGCAATCGGTATCCGAAGGCTGGGAGATGGCGAGAAAAGACAAATTCCTGGAACCGTTTATTGAATATCACGGATTGCTGCAGGGGGTACTGGAAGCCAGCATAAGAAAAAGTGAGCCGGAAGTCTATAAGAAACTGGTGGACGGGGTAATCGCTTTCAGCCGCGGCTGGATGAAAATCCATAACCCACAGATGCAAAAAGCAGTGACGGATCTTCTGACACCGCTGGAATATTCCATCGCGATGCTTGCCTGCAGGGACTGGACAAATCAGGAGATAGGAGAACATCTGGGACTTTCGGTGAATACGGTAAAACATTATGTATCCGGGATACTGGAAAAGTTACATATCGACAAAAGAGAGAAAATAAAGGAATTTGTAAATCAATAAGTGAAAAAAAGAAGTGTCTGTTTTTGAAACCATATAGAAAAAACAGGCACTTTTTTTCAATTGAACGGGCATGTTATGGCACTTCTGATTTTGCTAAAATATAGAAAATGTGAAACTGTCAGATGCGAAAAGTGTTATCAGATACAAATTAAGCGCGAATATGGCAGTGAGGAAAATACTAAAAGGAGAGGAAGTGTACATATGAAAAAACGTCTGATCAGTCTGTTACTGAGTGTGGCAGTACTTACGACATCCGTTCCGGTGTCGACATTCGCTGATCCTTCTGCCGGACAGGAGCCGGCGGTCTCATCGGAGGAGAGTCAGGAGAGGGGAATTGACTATAAGAAAAACGGGGGAACTTTTCAGGAGAACTATCAGGCTCCTTCGGAATATCCGGCTGCTAAGCTGCCGGGAGCGGAAGACATCAGAAAACCGGGGTATGAATTCGGTGGATGGTACGACAACCCGGAATTGACCGGGAAAGCAGTTACCAGCCTGGATACGGGAGATTATGAGGGGAATGTAGTTCTGTATGCCAGATGGATCGAGCGGTATTATCAGGTGGATATTCCCAGTGAAGTATCTGTGGGACAGGATTCTTTTACCCTGAAGGCGAAGTCCGGAGGTTTTTATGAGAACGATCAGCTCAGTGTGGCGGTACATTCGGAAAATAACTGGAAGCTGAAGTCCGACAACCATGAGGTGAGCTATGAGCTTCGCGATAAGGATACCAACAAGATCGTGGAAAATGATGCGGTCATCGCCAACTTAAGTGCGGATACGAAGCAGACTAACAGAACGTTTGCTGCGGAACTGACCCAAAAAGCCAACTATACCGGTGATTACAGTGATCAGCTGAACTTTGATATTTCTTTCAGGGAAACAGAATATACGATCCAGTATGTAACGGACGGCGGCATGGTTTACAGGGATAATCCGAATAAGCCGGGAGAAAGCATGGAGATCACGCAGCAGACGCTTCCGGCAGGAACGACGCTGAACGATCTGCCGCTGGCAGTCCGAAAATCCAGTACCTTTGTCGGCTGGTGTTACGACCAGGAATGTACGGATTATGTGGACAGTGAAGACAGACTTCTCGGGGATCTTACGTTATATGCAGCGTATACCGATACGCAGCCGATGGAGTCCGTCACCATGGATACATATGCCCGTGCCTATGATGTGGCAACGGATTTTGCCATCGGCATCACCAATACCGGGGATGCACTGGATGATGCAGAGATTCTTGCGGCATGTAAGATTAAAAATGTCAGCGATCCATCGGAAGAGATCACGCTGGCAGTTACCCGGGGAGAAGACAATACCTGTACCGTCAGCAATCCAAATGGCTGGCAGCCGGGTGCTTCCTATAAACTGACACTGAAAAATGATCAGCTGTATTTTACCGGATTTGACAAAACGATCCGGGAATATGATTTTACGGTTTACCGGGAAGAGACAAAGAATGTGGAACTGAACCGGGAGATCCGGTATATCCATACACGGGAACTGAGTAACCTGACCGTCAACGGACAAGCGGCGGATTCCGTTTCCGTGGCAGTTATGACGGTAGGCATAGACGGTGAGATTCAGGGAGAGGGAAGCGATACGACCGGTTCCTTTACCTATACAAAGGATTTGTTACAGACGGGGGATATCGTCGGTGTCTATTCCGGCGATGTGATCCCATCCATGGATCTGGCAGCAGGTGACAACAGTGATGTCTCTTACTTTGAGATCACCGGATGCAACGGCAATCAGTACGAATACCGGGGAGCAAAGGCGGAAGATGTTTTATTTACGCCGGATGTATTTCCAATGGAAAAAAGCAAAGATCGGGATGGAGATCCTGACAACCATTCGGTTACCGTGGCAGTCAGTGAACTGACCTTCGGAGATGACGAGATGAGTCAGGCACTGAATCTGGATGAAAGCACCACCGTGGATCCGGGGGATTACCTGGCACTGTATACCGATCTGAACAGCGGAACGCCGGAGTACGGAGAGATCACAAAAGTAGAGCAGAGTGGTACGGATTATATCCTGGCATATCAGACGGTTTCTTTCGAAGAGATGCAGGTGGCTATGGATGTGTATCAGAAGGACCAGGTGGAAGGAGACGATCTGTTAGAAGAAACAGACCGGGAGAACCTGGAAGAACAGATTCAGGTTCAGGCGATGGAGAGCGGATTCGCACAGGATGTGGCGGACCGGATCGGTGCTGCGGCGATCGCTACCGATTCCTTTGAAGAACTGGAAGCCTCTCTGGAGGAAGAACTTGGCGCAGATGTTTCCGTGGAATATACAGAGGAAAATCAGAGTGACGAAACAGACGGAGAAAGTGCTTTGATCGGGGATGTCGCACCACAGAGTCAGCTGGAAAGCGACCGCCTGATTCCGAAAACCTATGCGAAAAAACCGGGAGGAACCGGCAGCAGCAAACCGATCGTGACAGTCAGCCTGGGAACGGTCAGAGCCAATCTCGGTACAACACTGAAACATTTTGACGGCGATGTCAGCGGCGTGCATCTGGCACTGGAGATTCCGGTGCTGGTCAATATCCAGTTGAATGCCAATGCAAATATCCAGATCACTGTAACTTCCACCTTCGAGCAGGAAGTCCGGGTGGATATTAATGTAGACGGAAAAGCGGTCTGGAAAGTATGGAAGATTTTCCCGTATATCGCAGATTATAAGGTGACAGCGTCGCTGGATCTGTATGAGTATACCGGCATTGCTCTGGATGTGAACTTTAAGACCGTGGAGGGCGAGGGCAGTTCCGGAGGTTCCAACAAAGGATCAAAACTGCGAAAAGGTGTCAATAAGATCGCCGGAGAGCTGAAGAGCATGATGGAAAACGGAGAAGAGTATATCACGGACAAGACGAAATTCTCCGGAAGCCTGGGCGATGAGGAAGAGGGAGAAGAAATTTCTGTTTCCAAGAGCCTGGCACAGCGGTACTCGGAACTTCTGGCAGATGAAGGCGACTGGGTGGAAATCTATAATCGCCTGCTGGTAGATAATCATTTCCGGGTACTGGCGATTATTGATATAGAAGTGAAACTGGAATTTGTGGTTTATGCCAATATGAACATTTCTATTGGAATGTCTTACTGGTATAAGAACGCAAAACGATATGTATTCTCTCTGAAAGTGATGGATCGGACCGCAACCAGCGATACGATCGATCTGTGTGAAGAGCAGTATGAACTGACTGCCTATGCGATGGGTACGCTGGGACTGAAAGCCGGTGTGCGGCTGACGGTAGCGGTGGGACTCCTTTCCACAAGACTGGCAAGTGTCGGTATCACGGCAGAGGTAGGCGGCTATGCACAGCTGTGGGGCTATCTCTACTACGAACTGAAGTACACCGCATCGAACGGCAGAACGACAAGAGCCATGGGAGCGATGTATCTGGAGCTTGGCATCTATCTGGAGATCAAATTCCTGGCACAGGCGCTGGCGAACTCCTTTACCTATAATCCGACCTTATATGAAAATGAATGGCCGCTGTACACGGTCGGACATCTGGAAAATGTTCTGGACTTTGCCTATACACAGGCGGATGTCAAAGACATCAAGATGAAGCGGGATGTAAAAGCGGTACAGCTGTCGGATGAATATTTCCGGATGCAATATATGGATATGAAAGAAGGACTGGATGACGATGGAAATTACTGGGAGAAGATTTACGATGACAGCACAAAATACTTTAACATCGTCATGACCAATCCGGCATTCTCCTATGACCGGGAGACGAATGTGATCTCCGTGGATCCGGGAAGTGAACCGGAACAGGACGGCGAGATGATCATTACCTGGAAGAATCAGGAAGGAACCTTCAATACACAGCCTCTGACCAGAAAGATCCGGTTACACTGGGATAATCTGCGGGATGGCTACTACATTGCCTTTGACAGCAGGGGCGGTTCTTATGTGGATACCATCATGGGCAAATACAATTCCGATATCGAAAAACCGGAAGATCCGGTGAGAACCGGTTACCGGTTTGCGGGATGGTACGAAGATGAAGAACTGACAACACCATATACGATCCCTGCAAAGATGCCGAACAAAGAGCGAATGGTTTATGCGAAATGGGAGGCAGAAGATGTGGGCTATCAGGTGGTTGAATATCTGGAAGGAACCAACGGTGTCTATGAGGCACAGGATCCGATCAGTTACAGCGGACTGACCGACACGGAAGTGACACCGAAACCTGCAGAACACGAAGGATACGAAACACCGAAGGAAAAGACCGAGACGGTACGGGCAGACGGAACAACCGTGGTCAAATATTATTATCCACGAGCAGAGTATCATCTTACCTTCCTGATGGAAGAAAACGGAGAGACGGTCGCAAGTGATGACTATCGCTATGGAACCTTCCTGACGGCTCCGGCAGTGTACCGGCCGGGATATGAATTCCAGGGCTGGTCCCCGGAAGTACCGGAGAGTGTGCCGGCAGGAGATATGACCTATACCGCAACATGGAAAGCTTCCGACGGTATCCCGTACGCAGTGAGGTACTACGTGGAAGAACCGGAGGAAGGTGGCTATACCTTAAGTGAGATCAAAACCATGACCGGAACCACCGGTGAGACGGTTACTGCGCCGGAAGGTGATTACAGTTCCGTGGTCTACCACCGGAAAGGCGAGCTTTCCAGCGGTGAAGTAAAAGCAGACGGAAGTCTGGTGCTGAAAGTTTATTATGATCTGAACACCTATACACTGACGTATGATGCGAAAGGTGGAGCGTTAGTCGAAACGACTCTGACAGCAAGACCGGGAGAGAGAATCGGCGTTCCGGTACCGGTGAGAGAAGGCTATACCTTTGAGGGCTGGTATCTGGATGAAGAATATCAGCAGTCCTTTGGCGAGACGATGCCGGATCACGATCTTACGGTTTATGCAAAATGGGAACAGCAGACGGTAAATTATACGGTAAGACATTACCAGGAAAAACTCTGGAGCATCACCGGATATGAAGAGATTCCTTATGGACGGGAATTTGATGCGAAGAACTATGAACTGTCAGAGGAAGAATCGTTTGCTGCACATGCAGGTGACAGCGTAACGCCGGATGTAAAATCGTATACCGGATTTAGTGCACCGGAAAAACAGACGGTGGAAGTTCTTGGTGACGGAAGTCTTGTGGTAAATTATTATTACACAAGAAATACCGGACTGCTTCGTCTGGAAGTGACCGGAGAAACAGACGGAAAAGAATTTGCTGAAGTCCGGTATGTACCATATGGCACGCCGATCGGCGAGATCGAAGCCGTGGTGGACAGTCAGAACGGACGGGCAGGATATATGTTCGAAGGCTGGTATACAGACGGCAACCATCAGAATCCGTTTGACGGTATCATGCCGGCGGTGGAAGACAGCGCAGAGGAACCGGACGATCCGGACTACCCGGATGACTGGAACGACGGCTTTAAAATCTATGGAAAATGGACACCAATTCCGAGTGAGTACCGCGTGGAACATTACCAGCAGAATCCATTCGATCCGAGTTCGTATATCCTGGTGGAAGAAAAGACAAAGACAGCCCTGACGGATACCGAGGTGACACCGGAAGTGAAATCTTATCCGGGATTCCAGTCTCCGGAAGCGCAGACCTTATGGGTGACCGGCTACGATGTGGCATGCATGCAGTACTACTATGACAGAAACAGCTATCCGGTTACTTATGTGAAAAATAACGGGGAAGCCGATGAGACAGCAGATGTGATGTATGGAGCAGTTATTTCGGAGGTTCCGAAATATTCCGGACATGCATTTGCCGGCTGGTATGAAGATGCAGCGCTGACGGTTTCCTTTGAAGGAAAAACCATGCCGATGCATGCAATGACGCTGTATGCGAAGTGGGAACCTGGAAAGAAGACCTATCAGGTGATCCATCAGTTACAGAGTGCAGACGGATCGGATACCTGGGAGACGGCAGAGACAGAAACCTTTACCGGAACAGCCGGAGATTCGGTGGAACCGGAAGTGAAGGCGTATGATGGATTTACCGCACCGGAAAAACAGAGCTGTACGCTGACAATTTCCGATGATCCGGATACCATCATTTACCGCTACCAGCGTAATTCCTATCAGGTAACCATGGTGACAAATAACGGAGATCCGGCGACCGAAAAGACATATCTTTACGGAACCCGGGTGGAAGAGATGCCGGAACGGGCAGGTTACTCCTTCGACGGCTGGTATCAGGATGCAGGTCTTACGGAAGTATTTGACGGAACAGTTCCGGCCCAAAACAGTACGATTTACGCAAAATGGGAACCGAGAGCAACGTATTACTGGGTAAAATACAGCCTGCAGAACGCAAACGATGACGGCTATACGGTTGCATCCATGGAATCTCTGTTAGGCAGGACGGAAGATGTGATTACACCGGAAGTACGGAAGTTCGAAGGATACGTATCTCCACAGCCACAGACCGGACAGATCGAAGGCGGAAAGGTTCTGGTGATCGAGTATCTGTATGAACGTGAAGTACATACCTTACAGCTGGAAAATAATGACGGAACGGAACCAAAACAGCTGCAGATGAAACAGGGAGCAACGATTCCGGCACCATCCATGCGAAAAGGTTATACCTTCATGGGCTGGTGTACAGACAGCACATTACAGACCGTGTATACCGGAAATATGCCGAATGAAGATCTGACGCTGTATGCAAAATGGGAAGCAAATACAAGAACCTACACAGTAAAACATTATCTGCAGAAAGCAGAAGGAGACGGTTACCAGTGGGTGGCAACACAGAACCCGAAGGGCAAGACGGATGAAACGGTAACACCACCGGTCAATACAACCTATGGTGACGAATATGAATTACCGGAACCGCAGACCGTAACCATTTCTGCGGAAAAGCAGACAGTGGTAACCTACTATTACAAACGAAAAGTACACAAACTGACCTTTGAACCGGAAAACGGAGAGAAGACACAGACTGTGGAAGGTCGTGTCGGTGCCACACTCAATGTGAAACAGCCGGTTCGAAAAGGATACACCTTCACAGGATGGACACCGGAACTTCCGGAGAAGATCCCGAATGAGGATGTAACCTATCAGGCACAGTGGAGGAAAAACCGCTATCTGGTACAGTTTGTGAGTGAAGGAACGGTACTCAAGGAATATACACTTTCTTATGGGGATGCGATCCCGGCTCAGGAGAAACCGACCAGAGAAGGATATACGTTCGTAAGCTGGGATAAAAACGTACCGGATACCGTATCCGATGAAAATGTGAAAAACGGAAAACTGGTCTTTAAGGCAGTATGGAAAGAAATAGCATATACCATCAGCTATAATCTGGCGGGAGGAAGCCTTCCGACCGGAAAGACCAATCCGACAACATTCACCATCAACAGCAAACCGATGGATCTGGTACAGCCAAAACGGGAAGGCTATACGTTTGAAGGATGGTCAGGAACCGATATCAAAGAAAAAGATACACAGGTTACGGTTACCGCCCGCCCGTTGAAAGACAGAACCTATACGGCAAACTGGAAAGAAAATTCCTATACGATCGTTTTCAATGTAGAAGGTGAAGTAACAAGGGGAGAGATGAAAAATATCCCGCTTCGTTATACACAGGAAACCACGATACCGAAAAACGGATATGTGTGCGGAGGCTATAAGTTTGTCGGATGGAGAACCGGTGGAAAGAAAAGTGAGCAAAAAGTATATCAGCCGGGAGACAAAGTCAGCAGACTTTGTGCGACCAATAATGGAACGGTCAACCTGTACCCGATCTGGGAACCGTGCGAATATACGATTACGTTTGACTATCAGACCGGTAATAAACGGGAGAAAGTAACATGCAAATATAAAGAAACATATACGTTCCCGACCGTAAACAGACTCGGATGGACCTTCGAAGGCTGGAGCCGGTCCGCGGGTTCGACAAATGTGATCAGCTATGCACCGAATATTAAAACGGCTGTATTTGAGGATGAAAAGGATCTTACTTTATATGCGGTATACAAACCGATAACTTCAGCTGTTTTTACGGGACAGACGGAACATAAATACTTTATCACGGATGAACATGAACTGACTATTTTTACTTTCTTTATTCAGGGGGACAGAAAGGTTGTAACAACCGATGATTATGGACTTTATCCATCCTGGTATAATTTGTATCTGCCGGATATCTCCATGGATGCAGCACGCCTGTATCAGAAGATGAAGATAAAAGTCAGCTATAAGATTGATGAAGAAGAAGATGGATGGGCAGATCTGAGATTAAGTTATCAGTCACAGGATGGCACATATTATGACAACGTAGAAACGCGGGCAAATGATATTGGAAAATGTGATGGAGAAACGGTATCGCATACATTTGAAATTACCCGTAAAAATGGAGTGGATTTAAATTATTTCATGTTGGTATTTGATGCACATGGAAAAAACGCAGATGAATACTACATGAGCAATCTGAAAGTAGAAGTGAATCTGGAATAATGCGTAAGGGGGAAGAAGATTGAATAACAACAGAAGAAAGATAGGAATCGGAATCGCCGTGTGCGCATGCGTTCTGCTGATCGGAGCCGGTCTGTATCTTACGAGAAACAACAAACAGGAAACACAGGAATCCCCGGATTCGGCCTTTGTGCCGGATCTGGATCCTGACGCTTCCACGCAGGAGGCAAAGGAGAGTGATCCGCCGGAGGGCATCCGTATCCCGGGATATCCGTCGATCACCATTCCGGCAGATACGAAAGAGGTAACAGTCAATCTGATGAACCCGGAAGGAAATCCGTGTTATTTTACCTTTACACTGGTACTGAAAGATACAGATGAGACGATCTATCAGTCCAAAATGGTAGAACCGGGAAAAGCGATCACACAGATCACACTGTCCAAAGAACTGTCCGCCGGGGAATATCCTGCGATACTGAAGATCAGTACCGCGGCACTCGATGACGGACGGGCGATGAACGGTGCCAATGTGGAAACCGTATTGAAAGTACAGTAAGGGGGGAGAAACATGAAGAAAAAAAGAGCAGTTGCAGGGGGCTTGCTGCTTGTCTTAGGGATCGCACAGAGCGTATCAGCAGGAACCACGACCGTAACGTATCATGTGGATCCGTCCTATATGGTGCTGGTTCCGGCAAACACCACGATTCCATTTAACGAAGAATCGGTAAACTACGGGAAAATCCGTGTCGAAGAAGCACAGATCGAAGAAGGAAAATGCATCCAGGTGGAGCTGATCTCGGACAAAAAACTGAAAAATCAGAGTGGAAAAGAAGGGGAGATCCCCTATGAGATTCTGGCGGACACAACAGCATTTACAAAAGCCCGCTATACCACGGCAGGGGAAGAGACGGTACTTGGTATCACGATCGACAAAGAATCCTGGAAAAAGGCACCGTCAGGCTCCTATGCGGATACGGTTACTTTTCAGGTATCCTATGTGGATGCGACAGATTAGAGCAGGAGGATGGACAGATGAAAAAGGCAGCAATTATTCTGATGGGGATTTGCCTGTGCCTCTCCATACCCGTTGCGGCAGAGGCTGCGCAGACAGGTACTTCGTCCGTTACGCAGCAAAGCACCATCAACACGACAGTACCGGATACCCACATGGTCACGATACGATCCGAACATGCGCAGGTGAGCTATCAGCATGAGGAGGGTGACGATGAGGAAACACAGGAGACGGTGACGTACGCGGTGGAGCGCTTTTCCAGCCCGCAGTTTCAGATCCGGCCGAAAAAAGGATGGAAGATCACAGCAGTGCTGGTAAACGGAGAGGATGTGACGGATCAGCTGAAAGATGGGATGCTGACACTTCCGGAAGTCTATGAGGATCAGCAGATTGTCGTGGAGACGGAAGAGAGCACAGAGGATGACAAAAAAGATGATGAAAATACCGGAGGCGGCGATCGGGAAGAGATAAAACCGACCGATACCAAAAATAACGGAACTTCCGGAAACGGCAATTCCGGAACCAAAACGGATGGATCAACGGGCAACGGTCAGGGAACAAAGTCGAATCTGACAGGGACGACAAACGGAACCACAGCGGCAAAGACGGCAGATCTGCAAAAGAATGTAATGTATTTCATGGCAGCAGTTGCGTCCGTGATCATGCTGTTTGCGCTGGCGGATAACCGGAAAAAAAGAAAACACAGAGAATAGATAAGCAGACAAAAAGAGAAGCAAAAAGGGCAGATAAACCACAAAATCGGTTTACCTGCCCTTGCTTTTTATCAGGAACGATTTGCCCCGCCGGCGTGTACCACCCGTTTTTCCGCCAGACTGACTGCCTGATAGAGAAGCATGGCGATGATACACAGTAAGATGATCGACAGGATCATCCAGTCGAGTTTGAAGATCTGGCTGCTGTAGATGATAAGAAATCCCAGTCCCTGTTTTGCTCCGATGAATTCACCGATCACCACACCGACCAGACAGAGACCGATATTGACCTTCATAACACTCAGAAGATAAGGAACCGAAGAGGGCAGTGCCACACGCAGCAATTCGTCTTTGCGTTTTCCGCCGAGCGTGCGAATGAGTTTCAGTGAATCGGGATCGATTTCCGTAAAACTGGTATAGAGATTCAGGATGGAGCCGAAGATCGCCACAGAGATCCCGGCAAGGATGATCGTCTTATAATTTGCACCGAGCCATACGATCAGCAGAGGAGCCAGTGCCGACTTCGGAAGGCTGTTCAAAACCACAAGGTAAGGCTCCAGGATCGCAGCAAGCCGTGGACAGAGCCAGAGGAGGACGGAGAAAAAGAGACTGAAACCTACGACAAGAAAGAAACTGGCAAGTGTCTCGAACACGGTGATCCCGATATGGGAGAGCAGATGATTGGTCAGAAGCAGCGCCCGGAAGGCAAGACAGACCTGGCTGGGACTTCCGAAGATAAAAGAATCAATCAGTCCAAGCCGTGCACTGATCTCCCAGACGATCAGAAAAACCAGAAAGACAGCGATCCGCATCAGACGGATAAACTGCTGTCTTTTTTTATGCTTCTGTAAAAAGGAACGTTGCGCGGATGAATCAGGCATCATGGTTTAACTCCTTCCAGATCTGTTGAAAATACTGTTTGAATTCGGGCGCATTTCGCATCTGCATCGGGGCGCGGTCGGCAAGGGTGGTGAGAATGGGGATCTCGCACCGGACGCAAGCAGGGGCTTTTGAGAGGATGATCACCCGGTCAGACATGCTGATCGCCTCGGAGATATCGTGGGTGACCAAAAGTGCTGTGTTCCCTTCTTTTTGCAGGATTTTCCAGATATCGTCGCTGACGGAAAGTCTGGTCTGATAGTCGAGTGCACTGAAGGGTTCATCGAGAAGCAGAAGCGAAGGTTCCAGTGCGAGGGTGCGGATCAGGGCAGCGCGCTGCCGCATCCCGCCGGAAAGCTGCGAAGGATGAGACGAACGGAAGTTCCAGAGACCGTACTCCTGTAAGAGACGGTCCACATGTGCGACCGCTTTTTTGCTTTTCTTCTTCTGAATCTCAAGACCGAGCAGGACATTTTCATAGATGGTCAGCCATTCGAAAAGGTGATCTTTCTGCAGCATATATCCGATAGAGAGAACGGAATGTTCCCGTGGAAGTCCCTGCAAGGTGATCTGTCCCTGTTCCGGTGTCAGAAGTCCGGCGATCAGATTCAGAACGGTACTTTTCCCGCATCCGCTGGGACCCACCAGGGAGACAAACTCGCCTTCCTGAATCGAAAAACTGATTTGTGAGAGTGCCGGGATCTCTCCGGCAAGTGTGTGATACGAAAGTCCGACATGATCCAGTTTCAGTAAAGCCGGCATAGAATAATCCTCCGTGTGTTTATAGTTTATTATATGAGAAAGCCGGCGGATGGCTATATATTAAGATTTACTTACGAAAGTGTAAGATTTGCGAAAATCAGTTGTGAAGGTGTCGTAAAATGTTATAATAAAGTCCTGACGAAAGGAAAAGAATATGATAATATGGAAAAAAATAAGAACCGGTGAGTGGATTCCCTGGACATATCTGCTGATGCTGGTATTTGATTTGGTGTATAATTCCCTGGTTTACTGCGGGGGACAATGGGTGGGAACCCATACAAAAGCGTGGAATATTGAGACTTCTCTGGATCAGCAGATTCCCGTGATTCCCTGGTTTGTGGGAATCTACCTCTCATTTTTCCTGTTTTGCACCGTGAACTTTCTGGTGATGGGTTACTTTGAAAAGAAAAAAGCCTGTCTGTTTTTATGTGCGGAACTTCTGGCAAAGACGGTATGCGGGATCTTTTATCTGTGTTTTCCGACCACGAATCTTCGCCCGGAGATCGTGGGAACAGATTTCTGGAGCCAGGCGCTTGTCGGGCTGTATCAGATGGATGCGGCGGTCAATCTGTTTCCGTCGATTCACTGCATGGACAGCTGGTTTTGTGTGGTGGTGATTCGGAATATCCGAAACGTACCGGGATGGCATCGTGTGATCACACGGATCTGGGCGGTGGCGATCTGTGCCTCCACCTTATTTACCAAACAGCACGGAATCCTGGATGTGGCGGCAGGAATTGCACTTGCAGAAATTTGTTATGCGTGTGTGGTGCGCTGGAAGAAAACGGAGCGGTTCCGTCAGTGGATGGAGAAAAAACTGGCATGAAAAATAAGAAAAAAATCATAGGAAACGGTATTTTCCTGTTTCTAGTTCTCGGTCTTACCCTGTACGGTGTCTTTCATGGAGAAGATCTGGGACTGATCTGGGAAAATCTCAAAAAAGCAGATATCCGTTATCTCTTCCCGGCGGTTATCTGTGTGGTATTTTTTATCTGGGGAGAGTCGATCATCATTCATTATCTGCTCTATACGTTGCAGATCCGGCTGAAAAAATGGAAGTGTTTCCTGATTTCTTCCGTAGGTTTCTTTTTCAGCTGCATCACACCGTCGGCAAGCGGCGGACAGCCGATGCAGATGGTGTATCTGAAAAAAGAAAAGATTCCGATCTCGGTATCCTCGGTGGTGCTGATGATCGTAACGATCACCTATAAACTGGTACTGGTGCTGCTTGGACTGTTTGTGCTGTTCTTTCAGCCGCGGATCAAGGATACCTATATGCAGGATGTGATGCCGGTGATGTGGCTTGGTCTGTGGTTAAATGTGTTCTGTGTGGCATTTATGCTGCTGCTGACCTTTCACCCGCAGCTGATGCGCCAGATTCTGGTCAAAGGACATGAAGTTCTTGTAAAAATGCATATCCTGAAAAAGAAGACCTCCCGTCTGGAAAAACTGGAAAATGCCATGGACGAGTATCAGAAGACCGCAGAATATCTGAAAAATCATCCGGGTGTGGTCGGTATCGTTTTTCTGATCACCTGTCTGCAGCGCGTTGCATTGTTTTTTGTAACATATTTTGTTTATCGATCTTTTGGTTTACATCAGTACAGTATGTATGATATTGTAATACTTCAGGGTATGATTTCCGTGGCTGTGGATATGCTTCCGCTGCCCGGAGGTATGGGAATCTCAGAAAAGCTGTTTTCCATGCTGTTTACAGGGATTTTCGGGCAGGTAAAGGTTCTGGCGGGACTGATCCTGAGCCGTGGACTGAGTTATTACACAGAGCTATTGATCAGTGCAGTCATGACTGTAGCTGCGCAGCTGTTTCTTGGTAATGAAAAAGAACACAGAGAAAAGATCAGCGAAAAGCTGAAAACGATACAGGAAAAGGGAAAAGGATACGAAAGAAAGAGGGGGAACTCATGATAAGTTTTATTGGTTATTACAATTACACGGTGATTCTGACGTATATCAGTCTGTTTTGTTCCATTGCGGGGATGCTGTTTACTGTGAACGGGTGGTATAAGATGGCAGTGTTGTGCCTGGCTCTTTCGGGACTGTGTGACATGTTTGACGGAAAAATAGCCAGAAGAAAGACAGACCGTACGGATGATGAAAAATGTTTTGGTATTCAGATCGATTCCCTGTGTGACATGGTCTGCTTTGGGGCATTTCCGATTTTGCTGGCCTACAGCCTTGGTATGAGAGGACCGATTGGTATCGTGATCCTTGCATGGTACGGAATGAATGGTGTGGTCCGTCTCGGCTACTTTAATGTCTGTGAGACAAAACGTCAGGAAGAGACGGAGGAAGTGAGAAAATATTACAGCGGTCTGCCGATCACATCGATCGCTGTCGTGCTGCCGCTGGTGTTTGTGCTGCATACGGTGCTGAGGAACCATTTTGCAGTGGCACTTCATGTGGCTATGCTTGTTGTCGGTACGTTGTTTGTGACGAATATTCAGGTGAAAAAACCCAGGAATTCCACACTGGCAGTCCTGGTCGGCGTTGTTGCCCTGGCAATCTTAAAAATCTTTCATATTTTTTAGTTTTTAATAATGATGATCAAAAGCCGAAATGTATTACGGAGTATTGCAGATGACATACGACAACATTTTGGCTTGTGTTTTATACATGTTTTTTCGGAAAGTCAGGTACAGAATAATTCTGAGAACATATATGTAAAAGGGAGAGAGCATATGAAATACGCAGATCGATACGGAAATCGCTGGGAAGAAACCGGATTCCAGGATCGTTTTCTGGAAAAATTATATAAAAGCGTACCGGGGCGTGCGGTGGTAAAAGTGCTGGTACATCCGTGGGTTTCCGGAATGGGTGGCTGGATATTGAGCCAGAAAGCATCCTGCTGGCTGATCCCGTTATTCTTAAAAGGACATCCGATGGATCAGTCCGGCTGGGTCAAACAAAGATTTACCTCCTATAATGAATTTTTTATGAGAAAGCTGAAATCGGGACAACGTCCGGTGGAAGAAGATACGGCGCGGATCATCAGTCCCTGTGATGCCAAACTTACCGTCTGTCCGATCACGGAGTACGGGATCATGAAGATCAAGCATACGCCGTATACGGTAAAAGAACTGTTAAAGAGTGAAAAACTGGCACGCGCCTATGAGGGCGGCTATGGATTCGTTTACCGCTTGACAGTGGATGACTACCACAGGTATATTTATACAGAAACCGGAAAAAAATCCGGCAACTATAAGATACCCGGAATCTTCCATACGGTTAACCCGATTGCAAACGATCAGGAGCCGATCTATAAGGAAAATACCAGAGAGTTCTGCCTGATCAGGACAACCGATGCAGGAACCGTCCTGCAGATGGAAGTCGGCGCGCTGATGGTCGGAAAGATCGAGAATGATCAGGAAGAAGCGTTTGTACACCGGGGCGAAGAAAAGGGAAGATTTGCATTTGGCGGATCCACGATCGTGGTGCTTTACCAGCGGGGACGGGTACAGCCGGATGAAGATCTTCTGAAAAACAGCCGGGATGGTTACGAGACAAAAGTAACCCAGGGAGAGGCTGTGGGAGATAAGGTGAAACGATGCAGAAAATAAATTATCAGAAATTAATGGAAAATGAAATCGCACACAACAGGCAGGAGCAGAAAGTTCCTGCCTTGCTTTTACACAGCTGTTGCGCGCCGTGCAGCAGTTACTGTCTGGAGACACTGAGTGAGGACTTTGCGATCACGGTGTTTTATTACAATCCCAACATTTATCCGGAAGAAGAATACTGGAAACGGGTGAGAGAACAGGAGCGGTTTATCGGTCTTCTGCCTGCGAAACATAAAATCTCTTTTCTGGAAGGCAACTATGAAAAAGAACGGTTTTATGAGACAGTAAAAGGCATGGAGAAGATCCCGGAGGGCGGAGAGCGGTGCTTTGCCTGTTACCGCCTGCGGCTGGCGGAGGCAATCAAAGAGGCCGAGAAGGGTGGATTTGACTATGTGACGACCACGCTGACGATCAGTCCGATGAAAAATGCACAGAAATTAAATGAGATCGGAGAAGAACTGTGCCGGGATACAAAAGTGGCGTGGCTGCCGTCGGATTTTAAGAAGAAAAACGGGTACAAACGATCCACAGAACTGTCAAAAGAATACGGGATGTACCGGCAGGATTACTGCGGATGTGTGTTCTCGATGCGGGAGCGTGAAGAGCAAAAAGCCCGGATCGAGCAGGAAATCTTGCAGAATAACGGAATATAAAAAGCGACTTGCGCCGACACAGGATTAATGATAGAATGATTTCAGACTTTACTATGAGAAAGTAAATGGCAGTGAATCCGCTGATTCCCGGATAATTTAAGAGAGGAACAGGAAAAGAAGTCTGCCGGAAAATACAGGGAAGAGAGGAAACAATATGGCACAGTTATGGGGAGGCCGTTTTACAAAAGAAACGGACAAACTTGTATATAATTTTAACGCATCCATCGGCTTCGATCAGAAGTTTTTCCATCAGGATGTACAGGGAAGCAAGGCACATGTGACGATGCTTGCAAAACAGGGGATTCTGACAGAAGAGGAAAAAAATCAGATCATCGCCGGACTGGACAGTATCGTGGCGGATGTGGATGCCGGTAAACTGGAGATCACCAGTGAGTACGAAGATATCCACAGTTTTGTGGAGGCAAATCTGATCGACCGGATCGGTGACGCAGGTAAGAAACTGCACACCGGACGAAGCAGAAACGACCAGGTAGCACTGGATATGAAACTGTATGTCAGAGACGAGATCAAAGAACTGGATGAACTGGTGAAAAAACTGCTGGTGACACTGAATAAGATCATGGAAGAAAACCTGCATACCTATATGCCGGGATTTACCCATCTGCAGAAAGCGCAGCCGATCACGCTGGCTCACCACATGGGTGCTTACTTTGAGATGTTCCGCAGAGACAGAAGCCGTCTGGCAGACATTTACGCCAGAATGAACTATTGCCCACTGGGAAGCGGAGCGCTTGCAGGAACCACCTATCCGCTGGATCGTGCCTACAGTGCCGAACTGATGGGATTTGCCGGTCCTACGATGAACAGTATGGATTCCGTAGCAGACAGAGATTATGTGATCGAACTGTTATCTGCCATGTCCACGATCATGATGCATCTGAGCCGTTTTTCCGAGGAAATCATCATCTGGAACTCCAACGAGTATCAGTTTGTGGAGATTGATGATGCCTACAGCACCGGAAGCAGCATCATGCCGCAGAAGAAAAACCCGGATATCGCCGAGCTGGTAAGAGGAAAGACCGGTCGTGTCTATGGCGCACTGATGTCCATTCTGACAACCATGAAGGGAATCCCGCTGGCATATAATAAAGACATGCAGGAAGATAAAGAACTGACCTTTGACGCCATCGATACCGTAAAGGGATGTCTGGCTCTGTTTGAGGGTATGGTTTCCACAATGAAGTTCCGGAATGATGTAATGGAAAACAGCGCAAAACACGGATTTACCAACGCCACCGATGCGGCAGATTATCTGGTAAACCACGGCGTACCGTTCCGTGACGCACACGGTATTGTTGGACGTCTGGTACTGTATTGTCTGGATAAGAAAATCTCACTGGATGAGATGAGCCTGGAAGAATACAAAGCCATCAGTCCGGTATTTGAAGAGGATATTTACGAAGCTATCAGCATCAAGACTTGCGTGGAAAAACGTATGACCATCGGTGCTCCGGGACCGGATGCGATGGCGAAAGTCGTAGAGTGGAATAAAAAATATCTGGAAGAAAACTAAAAAAGTGTTGATTTTTTCAAAAAACTGGTATAGTATTACCAAGTAAATACAAATGTACGCGAGAGAAATACAAAAAGTAACGGTTGTGCATTGAGTAAGAAGAATGAGGAGTGAAATCACAATGAGCAGCAAATTAAGAGTAGGTATTTTAGGAGCAACAGGAATGGTAGGACAGAGATTCATCTCTCTGCTGGAAAATCATCCGTGGTTTGAAGTAGTAACCGTAGCAGCATCCCCGAGAAGTGCAGGAAAAACATATGAAGAAGCCGTAGGCGGACGCTGGAAAATGGACACTCCGATGCCGGAAGCTGTAAAGAAACTGGTAGTTATGAATGTAAACGAAGTGGAGAAAGTAGCTTCCACCGTTGATTTTGTATTTTCCGCAGTTGATATGTCCAAAGAGGAAATCAAAGCGATCGAAGAAGAATATGCAAAAACGGAGACGCCGGTTGTATCCAACAACAGTGCCCATAGATGGACACCGGATGTACCGATGGTAGTGCCGGAGATTAATCCGGAACACTTTAAAGTTATCGAATCTCAGAAAAAACGTCTGGGAACCACACGCGGATTCATCGCTGTAAAACCAAACTGCTCCATCCAGAGTTATGCGCCGGTTCTGACTGCATGGAAAGAATTTGAGCCATACGAAGTAGTTGCTACTACATATCAGGCAATCTCCGGAGCAGGAAAAACCTTCAAAGACTGGCCGGAAATGGTAGAAAATATCATCCCGTACATCGGCGGAGAAGAAGAGAAGAGCGAACAGGAACCGCTTCGTATCTGGGGTAAAGTAGAAAACGGCCAGATCGTAAAAGCTACCGAGCCGGTGATCACCTGCCAGTGTATCCGTGTTCCGGTTCTGAACGGACATACCGCAGCAGTCTTTGTAAAATTCAGAAAGAATCCTACCAAAGAACAGCTGATCGAAAAACTGGTGAACTTCAAAGGATTCCCACAGGAAGCTGAACTTCCGAGTGCTCCGAAGCAGTTTATCCAGTATCTGGAAGAAGACAACCGTCCACAGGTTAAGATGGATGTCAACTTCGAAAACGGTATGGGAATCAGCGTAGGCCGTCTGAGAGAGGACACTGTATACGACTGGAAATTCGTAGGTCTGTCCCATAACACCGTAAGAGGAGCTGCAGGCGGCGCTGTTCTGTGTGCAGAGACTCTGAAAGCAAAAGGATATATTCAGGCAAAATAAGAAATAAGATAAGAAACGATATACGAACAGGATTTTGGATGTGTGCTTGCATATTCAGGATCCTGTTTTTTATGCAAGTAACGAGCAAAAGGCAACGCCTGCGTGAGAGAAGATTGTTATATTATATGTTCTAAATTGCAAGACTCAAAACCCGTAACACTTGAATTTACCTGTGAAAAAAGGTATACTCTTTGTTGCCCCTGTGCCGGAGTCCTTTCAAACACACTCTGGCGGTTACAGGGTTCTGAAGAGATAAGAAAGGGTTAAAATACATGAAAAAATCCGTATTTATCGCAGAGAAACCAAGCGTTGCCCAGGAATTTGCCAAAGCCTTAAAGGTGAAGACCACGCGGCATGACGGCTATCTGGAGTCGGAAAATACCATTGTGACCTGGTGTGTAGGTCATCTGGTAACCATGAGTTATCCGGAAGTCTACGATATCAAATACAAACGCTGGACTCTGGAGACACTTCCCTTCCTTCCGGGAGAATTCAAGTATGAAGTGATCCCGGCGGTGAGAAAGCAGTTTGAGATCGTCAGCGGACTTTTGAACCGTGCAGATGTGGGAACTATCTATGTCTGTACCGATTCGGGAAGAGAGGGAGAATACATCTACCGTCTGGTGGCCCAGATGGCCGGTGTAAAAGGAAAAAAAGAAAAACGAGTCTGGATCGATTCCCAGACAGAAGAAGAGATCATCCGTGGAATCAAAGAAGCCAAAGACCTGAGTGCCTATGATAACCTGAGTGCGTCGGCTTACCTGCGTGCCAAAGAAGATTATCTGATGGGAATTAATTTTTCCAGAATCCTTACCTTGCGGTATGGAAACAGTGTGTCTAATTATCTGGGAAATAAATACCAGGTGATCTCTGTGGGCAGAGTAATGACCTGTGTTCTTGGTATGGTGGTGCGAAGAGAGCGGGAGATCCGGGAATTTGTTAAAACGCCATTTTACCGTGTACTCGGAAAGTTCTCCCTGGAAGGACGTTCGTTCGAGGGAGAGTGGAGAGCGGTAGAAGGCAGCCGATACTTTCAGTCACCGGATCTGTATAAGGAGAATGGTTTTAAGGACAGAAACCGGGCGGAGGAACTGAAAGGGATTCTGGAGCGAGAGAGCGCCGTTGATGCAGCAGACGTTCCTTTGGATTCCACAGGAATGGCACAACCGCCGGTTCCGGCGCATCAGGCGGTACTTGAGAAAATCGAGCAGAAAAAAGAGAAGAAAAATCCACCGCTTTTATATAACCTGGCGGAATTACAGAATGATTGTTCCCGGATGTTTAAAATCAGTCCGGATGAGACGCTGCGGGTAGTGCAGGAGTTGTATGAAAAGAAGCTGGTGACGTATCCGAGAACGGATGCCCGTGTGCTTTCCACAGCGGTTGCCAAGGAGATCAGCCGGAACCTGAAAGGGCTGATGAGATACCAGATGGCAGCGCCGTTTGCACAGGAGATCCTGGAGGCGGGCAGCTTCAAAGGAATTGAAAAGACCAGATATGTCAATGACAAGCAGATCACCGACCATTATGCGATCATTCCGACCGGTCAGGGATTACAGAATCTTGGCAGACTGCCGCAGATTTCACAGAAAGTCTATCAGGTGATCGTCCGCCGGTTTTTGAGTGTATTTTATCCGGCGGCGGTATATCAGAAGGTAAGTCTGGTGTCTGAGGTCGGAAAAGAGAAGCTGTTTTCGAGTTTCAAGGTACTGGTGGAGGAAGGATATCTGAAAGTTGCCAACGTACCGTCCAGAAAGAAAGAAGACGATGCGAAGAATGCAGAGGAGAAAACGGATGATATCCAGTGTGATGCCGCATTTCTTGCCTGTCTGCAAAAGCTGAAAAAGGGTGCCATTCTTCCGGTCGATGGATTTGAGATTAAAGAGGGAGAGACTTCCCCGCCGAAACGGTACAATTCCGGTACGATGATCCTGGCAATGGAGAATGCCGGACAGCTGATCGAGGACGAGGAACTCCGCGCGCAGATCAAGGGCAGCGGAATCGGAACCAGTGCGACGAGAGCAGAGATTTTAAAGAAACTGGTGAATATCAAGTATATCAGTCTGAATAAGAAAACACAGGTGATCACCCCGACACAGCTTGGGGAAATGATTTATGAAGTGGTCAACGCTTCGATCCGGGCACTGTTAAACCCGGAACTTACGGCAAGCTGGGAGAAAGGGTTAAATTATGTAGCCGAGGGAAGTATTACTTCCCAGGAATATATGGATAAGCTGGAGCGTTTTATCCGCGTGAAGGTGGGCGGCGTGCTTCAGGTAAATTATCAGGCGGCGTTAAGAAGCCGTTATGACAGTATCGCAGGGAATTATCGAAAAGGAGGAAAATGATCATGAGTATGGAAAGTATCCGAATTGAGAACATGTACGAGCTGAAGGAGACAATTGCAGCGGAGATTTTTGAGGGGAAGACGTATCCGTGGGAAGTGCTTCCGTTCATCAAAGAGTTTATTGTGAAGCTGGGAAATACACTGGATCCGGAAGAGTATGATAAGATCGGGGAGGATATCTGGGTAGCGAAGTCTGCTAAGATCGCTCCTACAGTTGCGTTAAATGGTCCGTGTATCATCGGAAAGGATGCAGAGGTGCGTCAGTGTGCATTTATCCGGGGCAGCGCGATCGTCGGTGAGGGCGCTGTGGTTGGTAATTCTACAGAACTTAAGAATGTGATCCTGTTTAATAAGGTGCAGGTACCGCATTATAATTATGTAGGGGATTCTGTGCTGGGTTATAAGGCTCATATGGGCGCGGGATCGATCACTTCGAATGTGAAGTCGGATAAGAAGCTGGTGGTTGTACACGGAGATGGGTTTGATATTGAGACCGGCATGAAGAAGTTTGGGGCTATGCTGGGAGATAATGTTGAGGTTGGCTGTAATTCAGTGCTGAATCCGGGGACAGTGATCGGACGGGAGAGTAATGTGTATCCGTTGTCTTCGGTTCGAGGGGTTGTGCCGGAGAGATCCATCTTTAAGAAGCAGGGAGATGTTGTTGCTAAAAGATAGATGATTGAAAAAGGGGACGCTTCCGCCGGGGGCTGGTTTTTCAATGCGGAAAGAGAAAGGCGCGTCAAGTCTTGTGTTTTGGCGAAAATAGATAAAAACCGGTGCAATTGTCGTTGGGTGATAATTGCTCCGGTTTTTTTACGCCATTAGTTCAGAAAACAGAAGTGAAGGATCAAACCGTACAGTAAAAGGTGTACCGGGTAGAAGAGGTAGAAAAAATATTTCAGGGAGATGCCACGTTTCCCGTTATAGAGGTTGATCGGGATGAAGGCGAGGCAGGCGGGGGCTTCCCAGAGGAGGCTCAGGCAGGAGACCAGGCTGCAGAGGAGTTTCTGATCGTGGAACAGATAGAGTAACAGGATCAGGATGATTCCTTTGTAGTCGTAGTCGGTCTGAAGGAGCCAGGCGGCGAGACAGCCTGTGGCGGCGATCAGAAGTTTGAGGAACCACTGGAGGGCAGGGTTCCAGTTTTTATGGTATACCGTGTCGATCGCCCAGATGGTCAAAAGTCCCAGGAACAGGGTGAAGAAAACATTCTGGTAGCCTGGGGCAAATGGGGTGTTGAACAGGGCGTAATCAAAGGGAAATTCGGACACCAGGGCAAAGAGGAACAGGCGGGTGGCGTATTTCTTTTTGCTGGAGGTGTGGAAGAAGCCCTCAATTAATAAGAAGCAGAAGATCGGGAAGCCGATTCTTCCGATGAAGCGCATGACCTGATAGATGTTCCACCACGGGATCGCCATGGAAACGGGGTGACCCAGGAAGGTTGGATTTTGCTGCATCAGGATGCCGTAGAGGATGATACTTGCGGCAAAGTGATCGATTGCCATGGCGATGATGGCGATGATTTTTAAGGTACTGCCGGAGAGGCAGCCGTTTTTTATGGAAAATCTGTTCATAGAAAATCTCCTGTCTTTTTAAGATGCTGTGATAAAGGAAACATGCGCCGGATCAAAGGGTAAAAATCACAAATTCTGACACCTTTCCGCCAAATATTCTGAAAAAAGTATACCAGTCCTGTGGAAAATGTCAATGAAAGTGAAAAAATTAAAAAAAAAGTAAGTTTGTCTGGACTAACCGCGGGGGTATATGCGAAAATAACTATGATAAGCGGGTGGAGTAGGTTCACTTGCTTGAGATACATAAGTCTCAAAATAAGTATTTCAAGTTTGAAAGGAGTCTTAACATGATTTATTCACATGAAGTAGAAACGATGTGTCCGGTTTCACAGGGCGTTAATCACGGCGCTGCACCAATCCCGGAAGAAGCAAAATGGGTACAGTCCAAAGAAATTAAAGATATTTCCGGTCTGACACATGGTGTGGGCTGGTGTGCTCCACAGCAGGGTGCCTGCAAACTGACACTGAACGTAAAAGATGGTATTATTCAGGAAGCTCTGGTAGAGACAATCGGATGCTCCGGTATGACTCATTCCGCAGCTATGGCTTCTGAAATCCTTCCTGGAAGAACTCTTCTGGAGGCTCTGAACACTGACCTGGTATGTGACGCTATCAACACAGCTATGAGAGAACTGTTCCTGCAGATCGTTTATGGACGTACACAGTCCGCTTTCTCTGAAGATGGTCTGCCGATCGGTGCTGGTCTGGAAGACCTGGGTAAAGGTCTGAGATCTCAGGTTGGTACTATGTACGGAACACTGAAAAAAGGTCCTCGTTATCTGGAAATGGCAGAAGGTTATGTTACCGGTATTGCACTGGATGAAGAAGGATGCATCATTGGTTACCAGTTCGTAAGCCTTGGCAAGATGACTGACTTCATCAAACAGGGTGATGATCCGACAACTGCTTGGGAAAAAGCAAAAGGACAGTACGGCCGTGTTGCAGATGCAGCTAAAATCATTGATCCGCGTAAAGAGTAATCGGATTTTATGCATACCGTCAATATAATAGGAGGATGAAATAAATGGCTTTATTTGAATCATATGAAAGAAGAATTGATAAAATCAATGCTGTCCTGAACAGCTATGGAATCGCTTCTCTGGAAGAAGCAGAGAAAATCACAAAAGATGCTGGTCTGGACGTATACAACCAGATTAAAGGCATCCAGCCAATCTGTTTTGAGAACGCTTGCTGGGCATACATCACAGGTGCGGCAATCGCAATCAAAAAAGGATGCACAAAAGCTTCTGAAGCAGCTGCTGCAATCGGTGAAGGTCTGCAGGCTTTCTGTATTCCTGGTTCTGTAGCAGATCAGCGTAAAGTAGGTCTGGGACATGGTAACCTGGGTAAAATGCTTCTGGAAGAAGACACAGAGTGTTTCGCATTCCTGGCAGGTCACGAATCTTTCGCAGCAGCTGAAGGTGCTATCGGTATCGCTGAGAAAGCAAACAAAGTTCGTCAGAAACCTCTGCGTGTTATCCTGAACGGTCTTGGAAAAGACGCTGCTCAGATCATCGCTCGTATCAACGGATTTACATTTGTTGAGACTCAGTATGATTACTATACAGGAGAACTGAAAGAAGTATTCCGTAAAGCATACTCTGATGGTCCTCGTGCAAAAGTTAACTGCTACGGCGCTAACGACGTTCGTGAAGGTGTAGCTATCATGTGGAAAGAAGACGTTGACGTTTCTATCACAGGTAACTCTACTAACCCGACTCGTTTCCAGCATCCGGTAGCAGGTACCTACAAAAAAGAACGTATCGAAGCTGGTAAGAAATACTTCTCCGTAGCTTCCGGTGGTGGTACAGGACGTACTCTGCATCCGGATAACATGGCAGCAGGTCCTGCTTCCTATGGTATGACAGATACTCTGGGACGTATGCACTCTGATGCACAGTTTGCAGGTTCTTCTTCCGTACCGGCTCACGTAGAAATGATGGGTCTGATCGGTGCAGGTAACAACCCGATGGTTGGTATGACTGTAGCAGTTGCAGTTTCCATTGAGGAAGCTCACAAAGCTGGTAAATTCTAAGAAATACTTAACGAAAGTTAATATATGTCCAAACGTAAAAAAGCCACAGGCGATTTGCCTGTGGCTTTTTCTAAGGTTAGAATGTGATTCCATTTACGTTATCTGAATCTCCGGGATGCATTCGGTATTCTTCCGGCGAACAGTCAAAATATTTCCGGAAAATCTTCGCAAAATAGCTTGGATTTTCAAATCCTGCCCGTAATCCGATTTCCAGAATCGATAAAGAAGTATGTTTCAGCAGATCAGCAGCCTGAAGTGTGCGATAATAATTGATGTAGGCCACAGGAGTCATCTGAAACTGCTTTTTGAAAAACCGGCAAAAATATTGTGGATTCATGTTAAGAGAAGCCGCCAGGTCTTCCAGATAGATTTTCTGGTCATAATGCTTATGGATATACCGAAGAATCTGCTTGTATTGTGCTTCCCGGTTTTTGCCCTGAGAATCTTGTACAGTAGTCTGCACCAGAAGATTTTCCGAAACAAGAATTCCCAGAATCCGGTACAGATTGCTTTTTAAAAACAAAGTCCATCCCATGGGCCGGGTATCATAATCATGAAGAATCTCCAGAAATACTTTGCGAATAGATGATGCGCAGGGATGATTTCCGGATACATAGGAAGGAAGCCGAAGTTGATGGGACAGCAGCGGCTTCAGAAAAGACATCTGACTCTGATCTGGATAGGAAAAAGAGAGCATGTCGGGAAGAAATACCAGTGCGTGATGAATAGATGCGGTATTCCCGATACTTTGTAGCTGATGCAGTTCGTAACTGTTGATCATTACAAAATCCCGTTCTTTGAGTACCTTATGCTGAGTTCCCAGTGTCAGTTCCAACTGTCCCTGTTCCACCCAGATGATCTCAATTTCTTTGTGCCAGTGAAAAGGAACCTGCAGGCTTCCATGAATGTAATTCTGATGATAAATATGGAAAGGTTCCAGTTCCGTTCCATGGATGGTATAATCTCTGATTCCAATTGGTTCTTTCATATATGATCTCCATTAAAAAAAAGTCAAAATAATTGTATAAATTCCTAAAATAAAGGTAGAAAAGTATAGTTTGATATCATTATAATGGTATAGACGGTAAAAGAAAAGTATTTTCAGCCAAAATATTGTAAAGACAGGATTCCTGGAACGATAACGATGGAATCAGTAAACCAGGCGTCATAGAACGAATGACTATGATAATACGAATAATAGGAGAAAAGTAAAATGGATAAAAAATGGTGGCATCATCTGACCGCATACCAGATCTATACAAGAAGTTTTTGTGACAGCAATGGAGATGGTATCGGCGATTTTCAGGGAATTATCAGCAAACTGGACTATCTGCAGGAACTGGGTGTGGGAGCAATCTGGATCTCCCCGTTTAACGATTCGCCGAATTATGATAACGGCTATGATATCAGTGATTATTATGCTATTCTGAAGGATTTTGGCACGACGGAGGATCTGGAAGAGCTGGTAAAGGAATGTGAGAAGAGAGATATCATCGTTATGATGGATCTGGTTTTAAATCACAGCTCCAATGAACATCCGTGGTTTCTGGAAGCGGCGAAAGACCGGGACGGAAAGTACCATGACTATTATATCTGGGAAGAAGGTACCGAGGATCAGCCGCCACAGGGGGAAGGGGCATTCTTTGGTGGAAATGTATGGGAATGGACACCGCAGATTCAGGAATATTATTACCATACCTTCAGCATACAGCAGCCGGATCTGAACTGGAAAAATGAAGATATGAGAAAAGATCTGTATGCCATGATCCGATACTGGATGGAAAAAGGTATCCGGGGATTTCGTCTGGATGCGATTGATAACATCGTAAAGAACGGTCATGGCGGAAATGATCAGCAGTCGGAGAAAATCCATACCTACCTGCAGGAAATGAACAAATATTCGTTCGGACTGCAGGACAATCTTCTGACAGTTGGGGAGACCGGAGGAACAACGCTGGAGATGGCGAAAATGTATTCAGACCCTGAGAGAAAGGAGCTGGACATGGTATTCCAGTTTGAACTGATGGGAATTGACGGGGTCCGGAGTGGTAACTGGGATCCAAAGTCCTATACGTTGCATGATCTGAAAAAACTGATGGAAAAATGGCAGGTTGGATTGGAACAAAAAGGATGGAACAGTCTGTTTCTGGGCAACCATGATTATCCGCGGGCGCTTTCCCGTTTTGGAAATGATACACCGGAGTATCGGACCGTATCAGGAAAAATGCTGGCAACTATGATCTTCGGCATGAAAGGAACACCATATATTTACCAGGGAGATGAGATTGGCATGACCAATGTGATCTATACAGAAAGCTCCCGGTATCAGGATATCGAGTCTGTGAACTTCAGAAAAGAAAAACAGGAACTGGGCTGGAGCGAGGAGAAAATCCTGAGCTATCTTCTGCGAAACAGCCGGGACAATGCCAGAACACCGATGCAGTGGAATACACAGGCTCACGCAGGATTTACTACAGGAACCCCATGGATGGAAGCCAATGAAAATTATAAAGAGATCAATGTGGAAGACAGCAGAAAGGATCCGGCTTCCCTGTTTTATTACTACAAGAAACTGATTGCTCTGCGAAAAGAGCATGATGTGCTGATCTATGGAAACTTCCGTCTTTTGGAAGAAGAACATCCACAGGTTTTTGCTTATGAACGGAGTCTGGATGGAAGAAAAGTTGTAGTGGTATGTAATTTTGGAGAAACACCGGCACAGATGAATGCGACGCAGGATCTGACCGATGGAAAAGTTCTCATTCATAACTATGAAGGAGAATCGGTTGGGAAAGAAATATGGACATTGAAACCATATGAAGCGTGGATGATCGAAATATAATCTCAGAGGCAGGTATCTATTTTGTTGAAAACAGAACAGATACCTGTTTTTTTCGTTGACTCTACAATTATTGTAGGGTTTATAATGCAACGCAGGTAATAAAAAGTGGTTATATCATAGAAAACGCTTACCAAAGTAGAAAGAAGCAAAGGAGTAAAGAACTATGGAAAAGAATCTTACCCTGGTACCATCTTCTATGTTATCCACGGTCTCAGCGCTCGGAGCACAGAATATGGGAGCGGGAAAATACGACCGGGCAGATCAGATCCTTCGCTGTGCCATGGGAATCGCAGTGGGATTTGGAGTATGTGTGGCAGTTTTGATTCAGTTTATTGCGGAACCTGTAGTGGGACTGTTCACAACAGATACGATGGTCGTTATTCTGTGTGTCCGTATTCCGGGGGTATATCTTACTTCGAAGTTTTTCCCGGATACGCTGTTTCCTATGGGACTGGCAACAGCGACGGGATCTTTGCTTTTCGTGATCATCTGCGTGATTTTCTTCGGATGGCTGAAGAGACGGGAACGAAGCAGAAAGAAAATTACTTCTGTTTGACAACTCTATACATAAGTGCTATCATGTACAAGAATAAAGAAACGGGAGCTTGTGTGACAGGCTGAGAGGAAGATAAATCTTCGACCGCACCTGATTTGGGTAATGCCAACGGAGGGATGAGAAAGAGAAAGTTAGAATCTGTCCGCAGGTATGCGGGCAGATTTTTTTGCATGGCATATCAATAATTGGTCCGGTGGACCAATTTCGATTACGCGAGCAACGAGCCAAAGTCTGTGCTTGTACGAGATCTTGGCGACTGCTGTGATAACAAGACTTTTGTTTCTTTAAAAGAAGATATCTGTGATGCAGGCAGCTTATGAACGTATGATTTTACGGATTTTGCAAAGAAAGAATCTGTAAGATAAAATTTTATAAGAAGTGCAGGTGAATCTGAGGGGGAGCGCCCTGAGATCCGGCATGCAGAAAAAAGCGATGGGAATCCGTGTTTCGGAGTGAGAGGAAGTAAGGGAACTTCGACCGAAAAAACAGGGAAACTGCGCTTTTTTATGCCCACAGACAAAAAGTAAAGTTTTCCCGGAAATCAGAGAGGAAAACAAAGATGGAAAAACAAAGACTGAACACATTTCGAATGGTAATGCTGGCTATGATGGTTGCAATCGGGGTGGTAATATCTCCGATTCTGCGTATCGAAGGGATGTGCCCGACAGCGCATCTGATCAATATTGTCTGCTCGGTACTGATGGGACCATGGTATTCTCTGCTTTGTGCAACGATGATCGGAGTGATCCGTATGCTGTTTATGGGAATTCCGCCACTTGCCCTGACAGGAGCTGTATTTGGTGCATTTCTTTCTGGCGTTTTTTACCGGGTATCCGGCGGTAAGATCATCTGCGCGGTGCTTGGAGAAATTTTCGGAACCGGTATTATCGGATCTATCGTATCGTATCCGGTGATGGCATTTATCATGGGAAGAGATGGCCTGAATGCATTTTTCTATACCCCGATGTTTGTATCTGCAACGATCATGGGCGGGGCAGCAGCTTATGTATTTTTAAAAGCACTGAGCCGTGCAGGTCTGCTGGCAAAATTTCAGAGAAGTCTTGGAGCGAAAGTTTATGATAAAACAGTTAGAAAATCAGCTGAGGAACGTGCGTAATGCCACGAAAGAAAACAGTCCTCTGATTCACTGCATCACCAATCCCATCTCCATTCATGGATGTGCCAATATGATTCTTGCGGTGGGAGCAAGACCCATGATGGCAGAACATCCGCTGGAGGTGGAGGATATCACGAGGACAGCAGGTGCACTGATGCTGAACCTTGGAAATATTACGGATGCCAGGATGGAATCTATGCGCCGCTCAGCCCGGGTAGCCATGGAGTGTGGGATTCCGATATTATTAGATCTGGTGGGAGTAACCTGCAGCAGGATCCGGATGGAGCTTGCCCGGGAACTGATCGGGTTTGGGCAGATACAGATCCTGAAGGGAAATATATCTGAACTTCTGGCAATCGCCGGACAGTCCTTTCATGGAACCGGAATCGATGCAGGAAAAGAAGATGCGATGACAGATGAAAACGAAGAAGAAAGAAGAGGGATCTTCCGGACGTTTTCACAACGGACAGGCAGTGTGCTTCTGGCTACCGGAGCCAGAGATCTGCTGGTAGATCAGGAACGGTGTCTGATACTGGAAAATGGTACCACAAAGCTGTCCGGGATCACAGGTACCGGATGCATGGTTGGAGCGCTTACTGCCGCTTATCTGGCACAAAAAGATCCGTTTACCGCAGCCGTGCTTGGCACTTCTGTCATGGGAATCGCAGGAGAACTGGCGGAACGGTCTTCGAAAGGCCCCGGAAGCTTCCAGATAGAACTGCTGGACGCAGTGGCAGGGATGCGCCAGGAAGTACTGGAAGCGAAACTTCGGATCCGCGAGACAGAAGCGTAACATACGTGAACAGTGAGTTTAAGCGTATGGGTGCAAAAAAGTCCTTGCTTGCATGAACCCCCGGAGACTGTCATGATAGCGGGTAAAATCGCGGGGAGAATGCCAAAAAGAAACATAGGAGATATAAGGGATATGAAAGCAAATTTAGATATGACATTATATCTGGTTACAGATAGCACGTATCATACAGAGGAATCTTTTTATAAAACCATAGAAGAAGCCTGTCAGGGTGGCGTTACCCTGGTACAGTTGCGGGAAAAGAACTGTGGAGGAAGAGAATATCTGGAGAAAGCCAGAAAGGTAAAAGTCATTACAGACCGCTATCAGATTCCGTTGATCATTGATGACCGTGTGGATGTAGCTATTGCCTGTGATGCTGCCGGTGTTCATGTGGGATCTTCGGATCTGCCGGTTTCTGTGGCAAGAAAACTGCTCGGACCGGATAAAATCGTAGGGGCTACGGCAAAGACGGTGGAAGCTGCGAAGAAAGCATATGAAGAGGGTGCGGATTACCTTGGCGTGGGAGCAATCTTTCCGACGACAACAAAGGTGGTAACAATCCGGACCTCCGTGGAAACACTGAACGAGATATGTCAGGCAGTACCGATTCCTGCGGTAGCTATCGGTGGACTGAACGATGGAAATATGGATGTGCTGAAAGGCGGAAACATGGATGGAATCGCTGTGGTATCTGCGATCATGAAAGCAGAGCATCCGAAGGAAGCAGCACAGAAACTGAAAGCACATGTAAAAGAGCTGAAATAATAAATAAAACGCCTAAGATCACAGAGAATAATAAAAAAAAGATATGACTGTCACATGAAAACAAGAAGACTGTTTTCATGTGACATTTTTTTGCGTTGCATATCAATAATTGGTCCAGTGGATCAATTTTGATTTTACGCGAGCAACGAGCCAGAGTCCGCGCTTGCACGAGACCTTGGCGACTGCCGCGATAACTACGAAAAACTCGCAAAGCGTGTTTCTTGTAGTTACGCGAGCAACGAGCCCAAGTTTGTGGTTGCAGCTTGCATAGCGGTATGAAACAGTATACCTATACTGTCATTTATGTAGACAACGAGCTAGATGATGTTTGATTTGTTACCGATCCGTACAAAAAAAGAATAAGACATCTGGAGTATGTTTGAAAAAACGATAGAAATACAAATTCCCTCTTGAAAACCATAATAACCTTGTGGTAAACTAGGTATATAGGAAATATGGAGGTTAAAGCATGAAAATATCGACAAGAGGACGTTACGCGATCCGTGTAATGTTAGATCTGGCAGAGCATAATACCGGAGAATATATTCCGTTGATGGATATAGCAAAAAGACAGGAGATCTCAGAGAAATATCTGGAAGCGATTGTGGCATCACTGAGTAAGAACGGTTTTGTACGTTCCCTGAGGGGAAAAGGCGGCGGATATCAGCTGTTAAGAGCTCCGGAAGAATATACCGTCGGAAGCATCCTCAGACTGACCGAAGGCTCCCTGGCACCGGTTGCCTGTCTGGAACATGAACCAAACCAGTGTGAACGTGTTGCTACCTGCAAGACATTGAAGATGTGGGAAGGTGCATATAAGGTTATCACCGAGTACTTTGACGGGATTACGATCGCAGATCTGATGGTAGACACTACAGATGTGGGCAATTATATCATCTAAAGAAAATACAAAAACAGCGGCCATGCATATGGCGGCTGTTTTTCTTGCTTTGCATATCAATAATTGGTCTAGTAGACCGATTATCATAAAATTATTCCGAAAAGGGTTGATTTTCAAAATAAGAAGTCTATAATAACAGGTATGGAAGCATAGCTCAGCTGGGATGAGCGTTCGCCTCACACGCGAGAGGTCAGGGGTTCGAGCCCCCTTGCTTCCATTTTTTGTTTGAATAAATATCAGCCATATTTTGGTAAAACATTATATATAAATAACTCCGGAAGTCATGATTGAAGACGACTTCCGGAGTTATTTATAGAAGCAAAAATTATTTTTTTAACACTTCCTGCAGTGCATCCAGCACTTCCTGAACCTTTTCCATATAAGCATTTTCACCCATATGTCCGATGCGGATCAGTTTTCCGGCAAAACATCCGAAGGAGCCTGCCAGCAGAATATTATGCTCATAACGCATAGCGTGAAGAATCTCTTCGGCAGTATGTCCCTCCGGAACCTGGAAGGTGGTCACGGTGTTGGAGTATCCGGATTCCGGATAGAGCTTCAATCCCATGGCAGTGACAGCTTTGCGGGTATAGGCGGCAACCTTTGCGTGGCGCTCCAGCATCTGCGGGTCAGCTTTGATATTTTCCAGAGCGGTGCGAAGCCCATAGATATCGCTGACCGGCATGGTGTATGGGAACCATTTGGCTTCATAATATCCTTTAAAAGTCAGCAGATTGGCATAGAAAGAAGCAACAGGTGTCTTTCTGCCTTCCATGGCAGCTTTTGCATCAGCACTGATCGTTACCATAGTAAGTCCCGGAGGAGCGGACACCGCTTTCTGGGAGCCGCCGCATAACAGATCGATCTTCCAGTCATCCACGCGGACATCTTCGCCGAACATGCCTGCAACAGAATCGACAACGGTGAGGATTCCGTAGGATTTTAACAACGGACAGATGGAAGCGATATCATTTAACATACCGCTTGGTGTGTCACAGTGAACAACGGTTGCATATTTGAAATCATGGTCTTTTTCCAGATAATTTTTCAGATCATCCATGTCAAATGGTCTGGAGTAGTCTCTGGTGTAGAGAATCGGAGTACCGCCATATATGGAGACAAAATCCTTAAATCCTTCTCCGAATACGCCGTTATCCAGAACCAGAACCCGGTCGCCAGGTTCGGTCAGGGAAGCACAGGCGGCCTCCAGACCGAGGATGCCTTCTCCACCGAGGATCAGGGATTCGTTTTCGGTGTGTAACAGACTGCTGTAGAGTTTACAGGTGTCATGGTAATATTCCACGAAGTCACTGTCCAGATCCGGGTTCTGAAACTGTTTGCTTCTTGCCAGCAGAACATTTTCACGGACCTGGGAAGGACCAGGAGTCATCATTTTGTACATAAGCCCATCCTTTCTGCCAGTTTCTGTAACTGGCCAGCGATAATAAGAACAATGACAGCGGCAACACCTACCTGCAGCAGGTTACCCGGAATCGAAGATGCCGGAGTGATCCAGTTACCGTAAATGATACCCTCTGCGATGTAATAACCAACGATTTTGATCACACATGCAACCAGGATTGCAACAACTTTCCAGACGAAGCCTTTTTTCTTTTCGGTGATCGCGCCAACGGAGAATCCCATCAGACCAACGACTACGAAAGTGAACGGAGCCCATGCAGTCCAGCCGGAGAACAGGTCGAACAGTCCCATGCCGAAAGCACCGCTGAGTGCGCCGGTTTTCTTGCCGAAGATGATAGCGGCAAGGAATAACGGAACATTGCCAAGGTGGATCAGTCCGCCGTTTGGTGCAAATGGTAAACGGATATTAACAACTGCTGTAAAAATATAAGTCAGCGCGATGCACATGGCGGTTACCACGATCGCCTGAGTATTGTTTCTAGCCTGCGTTCTGGTGCTAGCTGCCTGATTGGAAGATGCCATTTTAATTCCCTCTTTCTTCTTATTATAATTTTAACATCACACAGAATCATATAGGATAACTGACCAGATAGAAATAACCAGTTTTGAAAAAAATAACCAGTCCAGTTTGAACAAAAAGCGGTTTTTATTGACAAAAGAGGGGAGAAAGAGGAAACTCATAGTAAAAAAAATCTGTCTGAATGGGACAGGAGAAAGACGAGGGATGGGATATGGTATATCTGGAAAATGAAAAACTGAAAGTAGCGATCCAGGAGAAAGGAGCGGAGCTGACCAGTATCGTAAAAAAGGAGACACAGACGGAATATCTGTGGAATGCGGATCCGGCATATTGGAAAAGACATGCGCCGGTATTATTTCCGATTGTAGGGGCGGTAAAGGGAGATTCTTATCGATATGACGGGAAAGAATACAAGATCGAAAAACATGGATTTGCCCGCGATATGGAATTTACTGTGGTAAATGCTGCGGATACCGAAGCGTGGTTCCGACTGGATGCTACGGAAGAGACAAAAAAGAAATTTCCGTTTGCGTTTCGCCTTGAGATAGGATATAAACTCTGTGACGATCAGATAGAGACCATCTGGAAGGTCAGCAATCAGGATGACAAGCAGATGTATTTTTCTATCGGCGGACATCCGGCATTTCTGTGTCCGCTGGCGAATAAGGGAAAACAGTCGGATTATTATTTAAAATTTGATACCAAAAAAGATCTGCAATTCGCACTGATTGATTCGGATGGACTGGTGATCAGCGAAGACAATATCCTGAAAAATGAAAATGGTTATGTGCCGATCACAGAAAATATGTTTGACAACGACGCACTGATCATAGAAAAGAACCAGGCGCATCAGGTAAGTCTCTGTGATCCGCAGAAACAGCCGTATCTGACCGTGACTTTCGATGCCCCACTGTTTGGTGTGTGGTCACCGGATAAGAAACAGGCACCGTTTGTCTGCATCGAACCATGGTACGGCAGATGTGATAAAAAATCTTTTACCGGAACGTTAGAGGAGAGAGAATACGGCAACAGTCTGTGTCCGGGTGAAGTTTTTGAAAAGCAATTCGGTGTTCGGATTCATTAAATGAGAAAGGCTTTATATAAAAACCGAAGGATCAGGTCGGTTGAAAGGAGATTCCGTGTCCGTAGCTGTTAATAGGTGAAAAATAAAATGTAAACCGATAAAAAAGCATGGTTGACAATCAAAACTCCAGGTGCTATAGTAATACCAGCGTGGTGATGAGAAGAATTTTCATCCCAAATGCAGCAAAAAATGGAGGATATAAAAAATGACAACGACAACAATGAGCAGAGGCAAGACTTATGACATGGTGTACATTGCGGTATTTGCTGTGGTAATGGCGATTTGTTCCTGGATCTCCATACCGGCTACCGTTCCGTTTACATTACAGACCTTCGGCGTGTTCCTGGCAGTAGGTGTGCTCGGAGGTAAGAGAGGTACCCTTTCCATTCTGGTGTACATTCTTCTTGGTGCAGTCGGCGTTCCGGTATTTGCCGGATTTAGTGGTGGAATCGGCAGCTTGTTTGGCAACGCCGGTGGCTACATAATAGGTTTCCTGGTAGGTGCTCTGGTTATGTGGGGCATGGAAAAAGTGATGGGCAGAAAGACATGGGCACTGGCAGTCCAGATGGTAGTTGGTCTGATTGTGTGTTATGTATTTGGAACTGTCTGGTTTATGATCATGTACACCCGCAGTGCAGGATCGGTTGGTCTGATGACTGTACTTGGCTGGTGTGTCTTCCCATTCATCATCCCGGATCTGATCAAGATCGCGGTAGCACTGGGACTGACAAAGAGTTTGAGAAAAGTTCTTCCTATTATGCAGTAGTCATAGAATATCCAAAAGAAGAGATCTGTAAGACGCCCGGCCCTCCCGGACTTACAGATCTCTTTTTGCGTATCGTGGTTGTTTGGCTATTGATGATAAAAATTATCACAATATAATAAAAAAGGAAATAAAAAAATGTGAAAAATTGCCAATAAAACCTTGCGAAGCCAGTAGTAGAGTTATATAATAGAAACAATCGCAGTTGCAATAGGAATTATGCAAACACGAGACGTATTGATTGAGCAAGGAGGCAACACATGCATAAATGGAAAAAACTGGTTGCAGGAGTTTTATCAGCCAGCATGATTATGCCGGTAGCACCATTGTCCGTAGGAGCGAGTGAGCAGGTGGGAGTGGTACAAGAGGCAGAGGTAACACCGACGGCAGAGGCAGCGGAAGTTCCGTCTTCGGAGCCGACTACGACACCGACGAAGACTCCAACCGAGACACCGACGGAAACCCCGACCGAAACACCAACGCCGGAACCGACAGAGACACCAACGGAAACGCCGACACCTACACCAACGGAAACGCCGACACCTACACCGGCTCCAACACAGCCGACAACACCAACGCCAACGGAGACACCGGCTACACCGCAGCCAACACAGGAGGCAGCAGCGACAACAACGCCGCAGACGACTCCGGAGGTAACGCCGGAAGCCACACCGACACCGGAAGCACAGGGAAGTAACGAAGCACTGATCGCAGGTCAGCAGATCGTGATTCCACCGGAGATCAAGGAGGATTTCCGTCTGACTACAGTAGATAAAGTGTATGGCTTTGCGAGAAAAGACTGTCTGATCCTGGAAGAAAAAAGTGATGAGGAAGATGCTGTAGCTACCGGATCTTTACCGGGAGGCGGTGTCTGCTATATCCTGCAGGAAGATGATGACGGCTGGGTGTTCGTTGAGTCCGGAAGAGTCAGAGGATTTATTCGGAAAGAAGAATTGAATACAGGAAGTAAGGCAGATCTGATCATCGAAGAAGCACAGGAACTTTCCGGAGAAGAACATCCGGTATTTGGAAAAGCGACAAAGCTGATGAACCCGCTGAAAAATAAAAATCTTCTGTATACAAAAACAACAGCAGGAAAAACAGTAGTAGAAAAAGAATATGCATTCTGCAACACCGACAAAGTAAACATCCGGGAAGGAAAAGATACAGATGCAAGAGTCATCGGTACGTTATCTCAGAATCAGGTTTGCTATGTACTGGCAAGCAAGAACAAAGAATGGGTATATGTGGAATCCGGTGACGTTCGTGGATTTGTAAAGAGCGAATATCTGCTGATGGGTGACGAAGCAGCGGAAAAAGCAAAAACCTATACCGATGCAGGACAGGATCCGGAAACCGTATGTGGACTTGCGACACAGGAAGTTGCACCGGAAGATAATAAAGTATGCTACTATACATTCAAATCTGTGAAAGAAGCATCTGTGGAGAATCCGACCCGTCAGGCGCTGATCAATTATGCATTGCAGTTTATCGGTAACCCGTATGTATGGGGTGGAACCGATCCGGTTCACGGAGCAGACTGTTCCGGTTTTGCACAGCATGTATATGCACAGTTCGGGATCGGTCTTCCGAGAACATCTGCTGCACAGTCTCAGTACGGAATGAAAATCCCGGTCAGCGAAGCAGCACCTGGAGACCTGATCTTCTATGCGAAAAACGGACAGGTTTATCATGTAGTTATCTATATCGGTAACGGCAGAACCGTAGAGGCAGCCAGCACAAGATCCGGTATTTGCAGCCATGGCGTGAATTACGCAAATGCTGTATGGGCAACACGTTTACTATCCTGATTGCTTTGCACTCAGGACAAACGCTTCGAGATGCACAGAATTTATGCATGCGCATAAATTCGCGCCGTATGTCTCGGGTTTTCTGTGACCTTCGCTCACAAAAAACACCTCGCGGGATATTCTCTGCGGAAAGAGAAATATTTTGACAATTTTATGAAATTCGGTTGACATTCCGTCAATATGGTGATAAATTAAAGCTAGAGAAGATAAGTTTTATAAAACTTATACAATGAATGCAGGAAATCTGATTACTGACGGAGAAATGTGGATTACCACAGGGGAATCAGATTTGCAGGATGCCGACCGTCTGGGCAACATTTGTAGAGTTACAAGTGTTGCCCTTTTTTTACCTTTCAGGAAAAAGATCAGGGCATCGAAAAAGGAGGTGCGTCTGCAAAAAAGAAATTATGGGGAAATGCCAAAGAGATTATGAAAAGACGGTAATGGTTTGTGGCTGAACGATTACAGATAATGAAATGTGATGACAAGGAGGAAAAAGTTATGTTTCATGAAGAGTATACGGCATTATGTAATGCAGGGGTGGCAAAAAATAATCTGTTGAAGAAAAATCCACTGGGATATTTTATCTCATCCATGGTAGCAGGAATGTTTATTTCATTTGGCAGTATGGTAGCGTTTGTGCTGGGACAGTCGATGGATGGAAATGGTGCAGCGGCTGCGGTAAAACTGATTCAGAGCGTTGCTTTTGCATCTGCTCTCAGTCTGGTAGTTATGGCAGGTGCTGAATTATTCACCGGTAACAATCTGGTGATGGCTGCAGCATCCCTGAGAAAGAAAGTATCCTGGGCGGATACTGTGAAACTGTGGTGTGTCTGCTGGATCGGCAATCTGATTGCTTCTTTGCTCTGTGTAGCGGCTTTCCAGCTGACCGGACTTCCGACAGCAGGAGATGGAGCAATCGCAGATTATTTTATCAAGATTTCTTCAGCAAAAGTTAGTCTTGGTGTCGGAGAGATCCTGGTGCGTGCGATCCTGTGTAATATTCTGGTCTGTCTTGCAGTATGGTGCGGAACCAAGATGAAAACGGAATCCGGAAAACTGATCATGATTTTCTGGTGTATTCTGATTTTTATGACCTGCGGATTTGAGCATAGCATCGCAGATATGAGCATCATCGGAATCGGTGTGGCAAACGGAGGAATCGCTGTTGGTCAGTATCTGTATACTGTACTGCTGGCAACAGTCGGAAATATAATCGGCGGAGCAGTGTTTGTGGCAGTACCGTATCATGTGATATCAAAAGAAAAATAAATACAGGAAAATACAAAAACAGCCGTCCGGCAGATGATATGACCGGGCGGCTGCTTTTTTTCGGAAATTTATGGATCCCCAGTTCTTGTCTGAAATTAGATATTACTAACTGGCTTAATAAAACGATTTTAGAGATACAAATAAAAAATTTTGTGCTTTTCATGCAAAAATTTTATAGAAATCGCTAATAGAACTGGATAATATTGTGAAATTATGTTACATTTAATAGGACGAACTTATTTATCGGGTTTTTGCGGTCTTTTTCAGGAGTGTGCGGAGGTGAACAAGATTTGCAAAGACAGGTAATGAGGATAAAAATCTTTTCAAGGAAGGTGAGCAATTGGAAAATTATACGAAGTATAAGCTGAAAAGCAATGATGAGCTTACATCAGTACTGGAAGGCAAAGACAATCTGTTCGTGATTGCCTGTAACAAGTGTTTCAAAGAATTTGAAACAGTTGATGAGCCGGATTGTGACGAATTTTTAACATTTGCCGCACAGCAGGGAAAAACCGTCACAGGCAGTGCAAAGTTTGATTTCTTATGTAATAAGATGCACACAGAGAAAAAATTACAGGATCTGCTTCCGGAAGGAACAGAGAACGTAGTTGTGATCTCCTGTGGTCTTGGTATCCAGACGGTTGCGGATCTGGCTGGAAAACCGGTGGTTGCGGCAAGTAATACGCTCAACTACAGAGGTCATCACGGTATGGCACTTACCAAAAAGAGCTGTGACGCATGTGCACAGTGCTATCTGAACGTTACCGGTGGTGTCTGTCCGATCGTTGACTGCTCGAAGAGTCTTGTCAACGGACAGTGTGGAGGAGCCAAGAACGGAAAGTGTGAAGTAGACCCGAATAAAGACTGTGCATGGGAAAAAATCTATCAGAGACTGGCAAAACAGGGTCGTCTGGAAGAATTCCTGCACCAGCCGGTACAGGTACGTGACTTCTCCAAAGTAAACTTCAAAGTCATCAACGACTATGTGAAAGCAGCCAGAGAAGACAGACTGAACGGATATTACGGTGGCGTACATCCGTCAGAACGCAAGGAATTCAGTGAGCATATCGCTCTGAAGAAGTTCCCGGATCCGAAGACGGTTGTGATCTCCATGTCCCAGCATCTGGGCGCTCCGGCGAACCCGATCGTTGCAGTTGGGGATACCGTAAAGGTTGGTCAGAAGATCGGCGAAGCAGCAGGATTTATCAGTGCTCCGGTACATTCCAGCGTAAGCGGAACCGTAGTTGCTGTAGAACCTCGTATGCATGGAACCAGAGGCAGTGAAGTGATGGCTGTTGTTATTGAATCGGATGGTAAAAATACTCTGCACGAATCCGTACAGCCACATAAAGATCTGGACAACCTGACTCCGGACGAGATTATTGATATCATCCGTGAAGCAGGTATCGTTGGTATGGGTGGAGCAGGTTTCCCGACCTGTGTCAAACTGAAACCGGCGAAACCGGTAGATACCATCCTTCTGAACGGATGTGAATGTGAACCTCTGCTGACTGCGGACCACAGAGTTCTTCTGGAATATGCAGACGATATCATCTATGGTTTAAAAGCAATCCTGAAAACAACAGGTGCTGAAAAAGGTATTATCGTCATTGAAGATAACAAACCGGATGCCATTGAACTGATGCAGGAGAAAGTTGCAAATATCGGCAACATGGAAGTATTCGTAGCAAGAACCAAATACCCGCAGGGCGCTGAGAAAACTCTGATCAAACGTGTCATGGGCAGACAGGTTCCAAGCGGCGGTCTCCCGGCAGATGTTGGCGTTGTGGTAGATAATATCAGTACTGTGAAAGCAATTTCCGATGCGATCCAGAAAGGTATGCCTCTGATCGAGCGTGTAGCAACCGTAACAGGCGAGAAGATCAAACATCCGGGCAACTTTGTCATCAAGATCGGTACCAGCGTAAAAGAACTGATCGATTACTGTGGCGGATTTACCGATGACGATGTTCTGGTTAAGATGGGCGGACCGATGATGGGATTCCCGTTAAAAGACCTGGAAGTGCCGATGATGAAGGGATCCAACGGTATTATCGCGATCGATACCGACGAGACCAAAGAGCAGGCATGTATCAAGTGCGGCCGCTGCGTGGATGTCTGCCCGATGGAACTTTCACCGCTGTATTTTGTAAAATATGCAGATCAGGAGAACTGGGAAGGTATGAGAGACATGCACGTCATGGATTGCGTGGAATGTCGTTGTTGCCAGTATATCTGTTCTTCCAAGATCTCTATTATTGACAGAATCAAAGCCGGAAAAAATGCAGTAAGGGGGATGAAATAATATGTTAATTACCCAGTTAAAAGACAAAGAGATGATCAACTCTCTGATGGCAGGGAAAAAAGTTTTCATCATCAACTGCCATGGATGTAAAGAAGTGCATTTTCCGGAAAAAGAAGCTGTAGAACTTCAGAAGGAACTCTCCGCTGAAGGCAATGTAACAGGAATCATGACTACCGATTATATCTGTAATCCGGAAAATATGGAATTGCGCCTGAAAAAACATATGGAAAAGATCCAGGCATCTGATCTGGTTTTAGTATTTTCCTGTGGAGTTGGCGTACAGACAATCGCAGAATATCTGGATGACAAGAAGGTATGCGCAGCGTGCGATACCTATCCGCTTCCTGGTTTCCAGGGCGTGACACCGTTAGAGTACAAATGTGACCAGTGCGGTGAGTGTTATCTGAACCTGACCGGTGGAATCTGCCCGATCACAGCATGTTCCAAGAGCCTTGTCAACGGACAGTGTGGCGGTTCCAAGAACGGCATGTGTGAAGTTGACAATACGATGGAATGTGGATGGGAACGTATCTACAGACGGCTCGAAGCCATTGGACGTCTGGATGTACTGAAATGCCCGACACAGATTCACAATTTTGCAACAGACGATGAAGTAGCAAAATAATATAAGATACATAATACGATGCATCGATAAAATTTTAATATGATTGGAGCAATGTATAATGAAAATGAAAGAATTATTCGACCGTGGTGAATTTGTAGTTTCTGCAGAAGTAGGACCGCCAAAAGGAATCCACGTGGACGAACTGGTAAAAGAAGCAAAAACTTATCTGAAAGATGTTCATGCAGTCAATGTAACCGATAACCAGTCTTCTGTTATGCGTCTGGGCTCTCTGGCTATGTGTAAAGTCCTGAAAGATGCAGGCATGAATCCGATCTTCCAGCTTGCCTGTCGTGACAGAAACCGTATCGCTCTGGAATCTGATCTTCTGAGCGCAGCAATGTTCGGTATCGACAATATTCTGTGTCTGACCGGTGACCACACAAAAATGGGTGATCATCCACAGGCAAAACCGGTATTTGACCTGGATTCCGTATCTCTGTTACATACCGTAAAACTGCTGGAAGAAGGCGTAGATTTGGGTGGCAATCAGCTGGTTGGCGAACCGCCGAAGTTCTCCAAAGGTGCTGTTGTATCTCCATGCAGCGATTCCGTTGACGCACAGCTGGCTAAGATGGAAAGAAAAGTAGCTGCAGGTGCAGAATATTTCCAGACACAGGCTGTTTTTGAGCCGGAAAAATTCATCAAATTCATGGAAAAAGCAAAACAGTTCGGAAAACCGGTACAGGTTGGTATCATCATCCCGAAATCAGCCGGTATGGTAAAATTCATGAACAATAACGTTGCCGGTATCCATGTTCCGGATGAGATGATCGAAGAACTGAAAGCAGACAAAGAGAGAACAAAAGCAGGTATCACAGGCGTAGAGATCGCTGCACGTATTATCAAAGAGTGTAAGCCATACTGCCAGGGTGTTCATATCATGGCTCTCGGATGGGAATCCAAGATCCCGGATCTGCTGAAACTGGCTGAGATCTAAGAAAAATCAAATAAAATGCAACAGATGGTGTAAACCGGAAGATGCAGGAAGATAAGAAGGGGCGCAGGTCGTAGAAATATGATCTGCGTCTTTTTACGTTGCCAAGCATACGACAAAAAGATCCGGTGGACATTTTTTAGTTGTGCTGTGTTCACAAAAATAATCATAAAGCTTTTTTATATGCAATTATTGACAAAAGAAAATATTTGTCTTAAAATAGTTCGTGAACGAACGAACGCTACCGAACTGTTCGCATCCAAACAAACAGAAAGGAGGTTACAGGATGCTGAAAGTAGAATACAAGGATCACATCGGTTATGAGAATAAACGTCTGGAAAACGAGATCCACAGCCGAATGGCTGCTTACCGGGCCTCAGTCGGCGGTGAAGAGCTGACGATGATGCAGTGCTGGATCATTCGATTTCTTTATGAACATGAAGGAAAAGAAGTGTATCAGCGGGATATCGAGGCGGAATTTTCTATTGCACGATCGACAGCCACGGGAATTCTCAAACTGATGGAGAAAAAGGGTTATATTCGAAGAGTCAGTGTGGAGCGGGATGCCAGACTGAAAAAGCTGGAACTGACTGCACTTGGCGTGAATATGGAAGAAGGAACCATTCGAAATATCAATCAGATGGAAACACTGCTTCGTCAGGGAATCTCAGATGAAGAGCTGGAAGTATTTTTCCGTGTGATCCGCAAGATGCGTTCCAATATTGAGATTCAACAGGGAGAAACAAACAGGAGGAGAGAGTAATGCTTAAAACGCTGGGAGCTCAGATCAAAGAGTTCAAGAAAGACTCCATCAAGACCCCGTTATTTATGATTCTGGAGGTCCTGATGGAGATGCTGATTCCTTTTCTCATGGCATCCATCATCGATGATGGTGTGGAGAAAGGAGATATCCGCCATATCTGTATCATAGGCGGATGGATGATCGTGGCAGCACTGATTGGTCTGTATGCAGGTATCATGGGTGGTGTCTGTGGAGCTAATGCTTCCGCAGGATTTGCAAGAAACCTGCGAAAAGGCATGTATGAAAACATTCAGCAGTTTTCATTTTCCAATATCGACCGGTTCAGTACCGCCGGACTGATCACACGACTGACCACGGATGTAACCAATGTACAGAATGCATACCAGATGCTGCTTCGTATGTTTGTGCGTGCGCCGATCAGCATGGTCTGTGCGATGATCATGTCCTTTTATATCAATGCAAAACTGGCAAGTATTTATCTGGTGGCAGTTATTATCCTTGGCGCATGCCTGTTCTTTATCATCAGCCGGGTGTCCGGATATTTTCAGGAAGTATTTAAAAAATATGATGATCTGAATGCGAGTGTGCAGGAAAATATTGCCGGTATCCGTGTGGTAAAAGCGTATGTGAGAGAAGATTATGAAGACAAAAAGTTTTCTAAAGCAAGTTACAATGTATATAAAATGTTTGTAAAAGCAGAAAAGATCCTGTCTTATAATGCACCTCTGATGCAGTTTGCGGTATACAGCTGCATACTTGGAATCAGCTGGCTGGGTGCAAAGATGATCGTAACCGATCAGCTGACTACCGGAGAACTGATGAGTCTTCTTACATATTGTATGAATATTCTGATGAGCCTGATGATGGTGTCCATGGTATTTGTTATGGTATCCATGAGTGTGGCGAGTGCAGAACGAATCACAGAGGTTTTGGAAGAAAAACCGGAACTGACCAATCCGGAAAGACCGGTGACAGAAGTAAAAGATGGAAGTATCGTCTTTGATCATGTAAACTTCAGCTACAAAAAAGGAAGCGGCGAATATGTCTTAAAAGATATCAATCTGAATATTCATGCAGGAGAGACGATTGGTATCATCGGTGGAACCGGAAGTGCGAAGTCCAGTCTGGTTAATCTGATCAGTCGTCTGTACGATGTGACCACCGGAAATATCAAAGTCGGCGGTATGGATGTGCGGTCTTATGATATGGAGACTCTGCGAAATCAGGTAGCCGTGGTACTGCAGAAAAATGTTCTGTTTTCCGGAACGATTCTGGAAAATCTGCGCTGGGGTAACAAAGAAGCCAGCAAAGAAGAATGCATCCGCGCCTGCCAGCTGGCCTGTGCCGATGAATTTATCGAGAAGATGCCGGATGGATATGAAACCTATATCGAACAGGGGGGTTCCAATGTATCCGGTGGACAGAAGCAGCGTCTGTGTATCGCCAGAGCATTGTTAAAGAAACCGAAAGTACTGATTCTGGATGATTCTACCAGTGCCGTTGATACCGCTACCGATGCACGGATCAGGGAAGCTTTTGCAAAAGAGATTCCCGGTACGACGAAACTGATCATCGCACAGAGAATCTCCAGTGTACAGGGGGCAGACCGGATCATCGTCATGAATGACGGTCAGGTAAACGGCTTTGGTACTCACGAAGAACTGCTTGCAAATAATCAGATTTACAGAGAAGTATATGAATCTCAGACCCAGGGCGGCGGAGATTTTGACGAGAAAGGAGGTGCCTGATCATGCCAGGACCAGGACCAAGAGGACCGAGAGGTCCGAAACCCCGGGTTGAAAATCCGGGAAAACTGATGGGACGTCTATTAAAATATGTCGGAAAAAATTATGGAATTCATCTGGTAATTGTGGCAGTGTGTATTTTCGTCAGTGTCATAGCCAATGTCCAGGGAACCATGTTTATGAAGAATCTGATCGATCTGTATATCATGCCACTGATCGGGCAGAGCAGTCCGGATTTCGGTCCGCTGCTTGGAGCGATCCTGAAGGTTGCGGTATTCTATCTGATCGGTGTTTTGGCTACCTTTTCCTATAACCGGATCATGGTATATGTGACACAGGGAACACTGAAGAATCTGAGAAATGATATGTTCCATCACATGGAGAGCCTGCCGATCAAATATTTTGATACTCATGCTCACGGCGATATCATGTCAATCTACACAAATGATATTGATACGCTGCGTCAGATGATCAGCCAGAGTATGCCACAGCTGTTATCCAGTGTGATCACGATTGTCAGTGTCTTTGTCAGCATGATCATTCTGAGTATACCGCTGACACTGGTATCTCTGGTGATGATCGCCATTATGCTGTTTACTACGAAGAAAGTAGCCGGACTGAGCGGCAGATATTTCCTTGCACAGCAGAAATCACTGGGTGCGGTAAACGGTTATATTGAAGAGATGATGGAAGGACAGAAAGTAGTAAAAGTATTCTGTCACGAAGAAGAAAGTCTGGAAAAGTTCAATCAGTTAAACGATGAACTTTATGACAGTGCCAACAATGCGAACAAATACGGTAATATCCTGGGACCGGTCAATGCACAGCTGGGAAATGTCAGCTATGTGGTGTGTGCGATCGCAGGTGGTATCTTTGCCACTTACGGAGTCGGCGGTCTGACTCTTGGTGCACTGGCCAGTTTCCTGACCTTTAACAAGAGTATCAACATGCCGATCAACCAGGTCAGCCAGCAGTTAAACAGTGTGGTTATGGCACTGGCAGGTGCAGATCGTATCTTCCGTATCCTGGATGAAAAACCGGAACTGGACGAAGGGTATGTTACACTGGTTAATGCGGAAGTTGAAAACGGAGAAGTACGGGAAGCACAGAAACATACAGGTCACTGGGCATGGAAACATTACCACAAAGCGGATAATACAACAACTTATCAGCTGTTGGAAGGTGATGTGGTATTTAACGGTGTGGACTTTGGATATAACGAAAAAAAGATGGTTCTGCATGATATCAAGCTCTTTGCAAAACCGGGTCAGAAGATTGCATTTGTTGGTTCTACCGGAGCAGGAAAGACCACGATCACCAATCTGATCAACCGTTTTTATGATATTCAGGATGGGAAGATCCGATATGACGGCATCAATATCAACAAGATCAAAAAAGCAGATCTGCGTCGGTCTCTGGGGATTGTTCTTCAGGATACGCAGCTGTTTACGAATACGGTTATGGAAAATATCCGTTATGGAAAGCTGGATGCCACCGATGAAGAGGTTATTGCAGCGGCAAAACTTGCAAACGCAGACGGATTTATCCGGAGACTGCCGGATGGTTATCAGACGAAACTGACGAATAACGGTGCCAATCTGAGCCAGGGGCAGAGACAGCTTCTGTCTATCGCCCGTGCAGCGGTAGCGGATCCGCCGGTGCTGATCCTGGATGAAGCGACTTCTTCGATTGATACCAGAACGGAGAAGCTGGTACAGGATGGTATGGATAAGCTGATGCATGGACGGACCACTTTCGTCATCGCCCACCGCCTGTCCACCGTAAGAAACAGTGACTGTATTATGGTTCTGGAAAACGGACGTATCATCGAGCGTGGAACACATGATCAGTTAATTGAAGAAAAAGGAAAATATTATCAGTTATATACCGGAAATACCGGAGAACTGGCATAAATACCGGACATCACAGAAGATGTCGGGAGAACCGCCGGAGACAGGTGAATATTTGCATCTGTCTCCGGCGGTTCTTACGTTGCATGATATGGTTACTGTTTGCAATTCCGAATAAGAGTATGGTAAAATGACAGTAAGTATAAACTAACAGGGTGTGCAGGATCACTGTGTGGAGCTTGGGCTTACCACGCATGAAAAGATCAGAAATAACAGCAAGCGGTTCAAGCTGATCTGTATTCCGGGATACATGCTGTATATTCTGGTATGCGTCTATGGGATCGATGGCGCACGCGATTTTGTGTCCTGATTTGTTGCATTATATATCAATAGTTCGTTCAGTGAACTCATCTTATTCGTTATTTTATTTTTGCTATGGTATCGTGGCATACGGTGCCGTCTTCGGCGATCGTAGATTTTCGGATGAATCTTGCATGATGCCTTAATACACCGAGGGCGTACCAGTCATGGGTGCAAAATACGGTACAGAATTCCGGATAGCCATGGGATTTGCAGGTGTCGAAATACAGACATCTGCTGATCTCATAGGTAAATCTCCTGTCATCATCCTGCAGAATTCGAGTGTCCCAGCAGATACTTTTGGGACCGGAAAGATCATCCATCAGGGACTGGCGCACGATTTTATAACCAGCAGGTAATAAATCAACAGCTTTGTACAGTACGGAGGAAATTTTTCGCATCGATGCGCACATAGAATCTTATGCGATCATGGCGATGGTGGAGCGTGGACTTGGAATCGGGGTGCTCTCGGACATGATCCTGAAACGGATCCCATACCGGATCGCCGTCCGGTCTTTTCGGACTCCATATTACAGAGAAATCGGACTGGCGATGAAAGACAGAACGAAGCTGACACCTGCGACGCAGATGTTTATCGAATATCTCAGGAAGGCATTAGCTGTGACTTAGCGTTAGTATATTGCAGGAGAATAATAAATTCGGCTTTTACGAGGTGACTTGTCTGCCACTATGAGATGAGTTTCTTATTATAAATTTACAGTTATCAACTATATCGGATTTCATAACAAAGGAATGCTTCTGGCAGGCGGATGTGGATCCATAAACGGAAAACCGCAGATAGATAAGACGAACCATCTGAAAGAAGCGTATGCATTTGGAAAAAATATTTATAAAGCAGAGTAAGAGATCCAGGCGTTTGAGGAGATGAGCAAATGAATTTCACAGATGAAAAAGATTACATTATGCGAATGATAAAGGAAACGATAAGAGTATTATTTGTTGTTGCATTTGGAGAAAAATATGTTTCCGTTGAACTGGAAAACAAATATGAAGTATCCGGAAAAAACCTGAAAGATTTCCTGGACATGATCGATGTGGGACAGATCAACGAGGCAGAAAATCTGTTTTTAGACAGTATGGACTACACAAACAAAGAAGCGGTAATGGCGGGAGCGCTTTTTTACGAACACATTAACGAAAAAGACAACGAGTTCCTGACGAGCAACAATTATACCAGGGAAGAGGTGCTTTCCGGCTTTCAGCAATTACTGGAGCAGTCAGGGTATCATGATCTGATCTGCCTGGTGAAAGAAGAGGAATGAGGCTTAGAACCAATATATTGATTTGTGAGGTGCTGTTATGAAAATAAAAAGAATAAACCAAGAATTTTCTGTCTGTCAGGTAGAAGACTACTCACTTGTAAATATGGATTCGGAATATTGTTTTATCGAAAAAACGGATGAGGAAAAATCGTTAGTATGCCTGACAAAAGAAGTTCCACCTAATGTGATACAACGCGAGGATGGCTGGAAAGCCTTTCGCATTCAGGGAACACTGGACTTTTCAATGATTGGAATTCTAGCGAGAATTGCTGCGATTCTCGCAGATCATAAAATCTCCATCTTCGCCGTATCCACCTACAATACAGACTATGTTTTTGTAAAAAAAGAAAACTATACGAAAGCACTGGAAATCCTCGAGGCATCAGGGTATATGATCAGTGACTGAAGAAAAGTGGACATTTGTCCATGTTTACAAACTCTTTGAGAAATTTGGCTTTGATGAAGCCTTTGAGAGAAGTGCAATTATGGAGCTTCTTGAACTGAAAGGTTCCGGTGCGTCAAAATTTCTTTCCAAACTGGTGCAGGCAGATATTATTGAAACAGTATCCGGTCACGGGAAAGGAAAATACAAATTCAAAAAGTAATACGTTAATTAACCAAAAATTATTATGTCTTTACGAATAACTGCTGTTTACCAACTCCCTCGTAGCCCGTCAGGGCGAGACAGCCTTTTGCTGGTGCTTTTAGCAAAGATGAGATCCGACACCTACCTACGGAACCTGCCACTGGCAGCGTCCTTCGGATGCAATGCAACGCAGACTTTCGCGAGCGCCAGCCGGCACTCGTGAATCATAGTCGGAGTTGGTGGCTAGCTCAGATTTGCGTTACCAGCGGTTGTCTCGCCCTGGCTCCCGGAATCTGTTTCGTCCCCTTGCCAGAAATCATTATCCCATCCTGACTTTTCCCACCCCAAAATTGTTATCCCATCTGAAAAGAAAAAAACAGAGGTGATAACACATGAACAAAAAACACTATCGAAAACGAAACCACATCCTGAAAATCTCCCTCCTGTTCCTGATCGTCCTCCTGGCAGCCATCCTGTACCGAACCTGTCAGCTTAACGCAGAATCCCCAGGAACCACCATAAAAACCATCTTAACAGAACTTTCCAACCATACTACAACAGACTCCTCCGAAAACTGGGAACTACTCCTTGTAAACCGAACCCATAAGATCCCAGCCCACTACTCCGTAACCCTGACCGAACTGTCCAACGGCAAAAAAGTAGGCCAGAGAATCTACCCGTCTCTGCAGCAGATGTTTGATGATGCAAGAGCAGCCGGTCTATCCCTGTTTGTCCGGGAAGGATACCGAACTGCCGAGGATCAGCAACGAACCCTGGCACTACCGCTACGTGGGAAAAGACGCCGCAAAAACCATGAAAGAAGAAAATCTATGTCTGGAAGAATATCTGGAACAATATAAAAAATAAAGAAAATCCCAAGAGAACCCTAACTTTTTTCCTACCCCGGTTGTTGTATGATAAAGAGCGGATGAAAAGAGCAATTCGGCGCGCAGAGGAGGAAACATGTGAAATGGAGCATACCAATGATTTTTTTCTGGTACGCCGTGCCGGGGATGGAGATGAAGAGGCATGCGAGAAGCTGGTAAAAAAATACTATCCCAGTATTTATCAGTATTGTCTGTTACATATATCGGACAGATATGAGGCACAAGACCTGACCCAGGAAGTATTTACCAGCTTCTTTGCCAATCTGTCCCGGTACAGAGAATACGGAAAAGCAAAAAACTATCTATACACAATTGCAGCCAACACAACCAAGAACTATTACAAAAAGAAGAAAGATCTCCCGGTGGAAAAAATTCCTGAGTCAGGTCAGAAAAACTCGGAGGAAATGGGCGGCCGTCTGGAGATCGAGCAGGCGGTGCGAAACCTTCCGGAGGAGATCCGGGAAACAGCGATCCTGTTTTTCTTTCAAGAACTGAAACAAAAAGAGATTGCAAACCTGCTGCATATCAGCCTGTCCCTTGTAAAATACCGGATCGGGCGTGCAAGGGAACTTTTAAAAGAAGAACTGGAGGTGGAAGATTGATGAAAAAATATGAAGACCGGATACAGGAGTATAAAACGTACGTGCGCGGTAACTGTGTAGAAAAAGAAGCACAACAACGAACCATCCAGGCGTGTCAGGATACCATAAAAAAGCAGGTGTCGAAAACAGAAACTCCATGGGGCACATACTTTGAATTCCTGTATCAACAGTTTGGATTTATTCGGAAACGGTGGTGGCTTCTGCAGGGAATGGTGCTTGCCTGGCTGTGGTTCTGGATGGAAAATTATGCCGAAGATCTGAACGATATGACACGCCAGATGGGTGTATTTGCCACGATTTTCGTGATCTTGATCGTGCCGGAACTGTGGAAAAATCAGAAACATGCAGCCATCGAGATCGAACAGGCGTCTTACTATATGCTGCGCCAGATCTGTGCCGCCAGGATTCTTCTGTTTGGCATTGTGGATTTTGGGATTGTGATGATCTTTCTGGCGGTCACCAGCCATACGGTTGCCATTCCGTTGTATCATCTGATTGTCAACCTGTTGCTTCCGGCAAATGTATCCTGTTGCATCTGCTTTCGGATGCTTTCCGGGAAATGGGGACGTTCGGAATATCCGGCAATTTTGCTGTGCCTGATGTGGGTGAGTATCTGGATGCTGATTGTATCCAACGCTGCGGTGTATGCGAGAATCGCAGCATCGGTATGGGGAGCGATGACGGTGTTGTCTTTTGCGTATCTGGTGTTCTGTGTCAGAAAATCACTGGCCTTTGCTGAAAAATTACTGAAGGAGTATGAATATGAAGTTAGAGCTTAAAAATGTAACGAAGCAATACGGGAAAGTAAAAGCGGCAGATCATATAACCTGTACGATGGGAAAAGGCGTTTACGGACTTCTCGGTGTCAACGGCGCAGGAAAAACAACATTGATGCGGATGCTCTGTACGATCATTCAGCCGTCAGAAGGGGAAATCCTGTGGAACGGAAAAAATATTCAAGATATGGGAAGCGAATACCGGGAAATCCTCGGCTACCTGCCACAGGAATTCGGCTATTACCCGGATCTGAGCGTGTATGACTATCTGCTGTATGTGGCATCCATCAAAGGACTGCACCATTCGTACGCCAGAAAAAAAGCAACACAATTGTTGCGGCAGGTAGGTATGGAAAAATTTCGAGGAAGAAAAATGAAAAACCTCTCCGGAGGAATGCTGCGGCGCGTGGGAATTGCCCAGGCGATGCTGAACGATCCGCGGATCCTGGTTCTGGACGAACCGACTGCCGGTCTGGATCCGAACGAGAGAATCCGTTTTCGAAATCTGATCAGTGAACTGTCCGAGGAACGGTTGGTACTCCTGTCAACACATATCGTATCAGATATTGAATACATCGCCAACGATATCATGCTGATAAAAGACGGAAAACTGTTCTACACAGGAACCGCCGAAGAACTGCTGGACTCCATGAAAGAAAGGGTATGGCTGTGCGAGGTGCCGAGAAAACTGGTGGACAGATATATGAAAAATTATCTGGTGGGAAATATCCGAACGACAGAACATGGCGCCGAGCTGCGGATCATAGCAAAAGAAAGACCGACGCAGGAAGCCGCAGAGACAGAAAAAAATCTGGAAGATGCGTTTTTGCTGTATTTTGGAGAAAGATCGGAGGAGAAAAAAGATGTTTAGGCTGGAAATGAAACGGATATTTTCAAAGAAAATCAATCGGTTTGCGCTGGTAACTGCGATGATCCTTGCGGTCATCTTCGCCGGATTTGCCGTTACGAGCAACCGCTACGTAAAGGAGGACGGGACCATCAGCACTGCGCCGACCTCCGCAAGAAAACTTAGTGCAAATAAAAATCAGTGGAGCGGAACACTGACACCGGAAACTCTGGTAAAAGCCTACACGCAGAACAAAGAGTCCCAGACAAATTACACTGTGGAAGAACTGGACAGGCAGTACGGAACCCTTCTGCAGCCCATTGATGATATCAAAACGTTTCTGACCAGTGTTCTGACTCCGGAGAGCGACTACGATGAGAGTGTGCTGGATCAGGCTGATGAAACTACGATCCGAAACATATACAGCACCTATCAGGAAAACATGAAACAGGAAGCAGAAACCTGCGGACACACACCGGTACAGCAAAAATACCTGAAAAACATTTACAACAAGATAAAACTGCCTCTGCAATACGAAGCATACACCTCCTGGGATACCATGATCATGTATGCGGAAACATATGGAATCATCCTGGCGATCATCATCGGTTTCATGTGCGCCGGCATCTTTGCTGATGACTTTCAGCTGAAAGCCGATGCTGTCTTCTACGCCACAAAATACGGCCGCACCAAAGCCATCAAAATCAAAATCCTGGCAGCCCTCTGTACCACAACCGCCGTCTACTGTACCGGAATCACCCTGTTAAGCGCCCTGTCTTTTGCAATTATGGGAACCAGCGGCATAGACACCATGTACCAGTTACAGGAACCATACAGTATTTACATCATGACCTTCGGTCAGTATTATCTGCTGACGCTCACCTGCGGCTACATTGCGAGCCTCCTGGCTGCCTCCCTGTCCATGCTGACAGCTGCCATCACACGAACCATCAGCGTAGCTGTAGGAATTCCGTTTTTCCTGTACTGTGTGCTCCCTTTTATCGGTCGTGCGCTGTCTAAGTATGCTGGGGTGTTCAACCTGATGCCAAGTATTCTGACTAACACAGGAAATTATGCAGATGCTATAAATATTTATCAATTCGGTCCCTTCATGGTTTGTCAGATCCCTCTGGTCATGGTATTGTATACCGTGACATCGCTTTTGGTATTTCCACTGATTTATCGGAAACTTCACCGATATGGAAGAAACAGAAGATAATCAAGATTTTGATATGCAATGCAACAAAAATACCCCGCACCTGCAAATTCAGACAGGTACGGGGGTATTTTCTATTCTTTTTTCAGATCTTTGGTAATCTCATAATAATCGCAGGCATGCGCCGTCAATCCCGACACCCCTTCTCGTGCCACCATTGACATCTTCAGATGGGAAGCAAACAAAAATCCATGATCATCCAGAATCACCTGTGTCATCTGCGTAGCCAGTTCCGCCCGTTCCTCCGGATCAAACGAAGCCGCCATCTTCTTCTCCAGATCTTCGAGCTGATCACTGTGATAATTTCCCCTGTTCTTCGAAGAACTATCGAGACAGTGCGTTGTAAAGAAGTACTCCGGGTCCCCGGTCGGTGCACAGACGAAAGCACTGGCATAAATATCCCACTGCCCATTTGCCAAAAGATCCAGATGACTTGCCGTACAGTTGATCTCCAGATCGATCCCGATCTTCTTTAACGAATCCTGCGCCGATTCCGCCAGAAGCGGAAGTTCCTGTCGGCTTGGATAGGTGAGCCAGCGAAGCGTCAGCTTTTTCCCGTCTTTATCCACATACCCATCCCCATCCGTATCCGTCCATCCGGCTTCCTTCAGAAGGGCAGCTGCCTGTTCCGGATCATAAGCATCCGCTGTAACCGTACTGTCTCCAAAAGAAAACGCAGACGGAAAAGGACCGACGGCGGCTGTTCCGTTGCCATCCAGCAAAACCGAAGTAAAATTCTCTTTATCGATGCTCATTGCGATCGCTTCCCGCACTCGGTCATCCTGCAGAATCTCATTTTCATAATTCATCTGTGCGAAAAAAGACCGGGAAGTCTCACAGGAGGAGATTGTATAACTATCGTTATCAAACAGTGGCAGACTCGAATACGGAAGTCCGTAAGCCGCATCCAGTTCCCCGGACTGCAAAGCCATCGTCAGGGTATCTCCATCCGAGATCGTTTTTACATAGATCGTGTCCAGAGACGGAGTGCCATCCCAGTAATTTTCATTTTTTACCAGTGTCAGACCGTGATCCGTTTCCAGCTCCGTTGCGATATAAGGACCGGTTCCGGCAACGATTCCCTCATCGGTGATGCCGGCTTCCATATCAATGATACAGCCGTAAGGATCGGACAGATAATTCATCAGCGCAGGAACCGGTTCTTCAGTGGTCAGGGTGAGCGTCTGACCGTCTGCCTGCATGTCTTTTAACTTCAGATCTCCATTTGCTCGTTCATTTTCAGCAATCAGATCTTCCAGACATTCTTTCACGGAAGCTGCATCCATTGTCCGTCCGCTGGAAAACGTCACATTGTCCCGCAGGGTGATCACCCAGGTATTTTCATCGGTCTGCTCATAGCCGGCAGCCAGCCAGGGTTCCAGTTCCATCGAATCGGAATAGCGAAACAGTGTTTCACCGACACCGTAGCGGATACACGCCCAGCCGGAATACTCGGAATGGGGATTGATATCGGATTCTCCGTTTTCCGCGTTGAAAGTGGTATCTCCGAACGTGAAGATTTTCTGGCTGTCGGAGGATGCAGAGGCTGCATTGGAGGAAGCGGAGCCTCCGCATCCGGATAAAAGCACCGCGCCCGCGAGAGCAACAGCTGCAAGAGAGCGCCAGTGCAGTACATGCTTTTTCATATGTATGTTCTCCTTTTTCTCTGTTGTATCGTTTTGCTGTACAACAATCATGTATCTAATTGTAACGGAGCGGTTCTCCTTTTACAACCCTGCCGGGGGGTTTGTGGCTATTCAAAAAAGAGCGCAGGGTATGCGAAAGATGAATACCGCACAGAGGGAGAATGCTTGTTCTGCTATGGCTTTTCTGGTATGATAAAGAGGATCAAAAATGATAAAATCAAAAGAGGGGATTCTTACATATGAAAAAATATATCGGACGACGGGTACTGCAGCTGATTCCGGTACTGCTGGGAATCACGCTGCTGTCCTTTTTTTTGCTCCATACCTCGTCTGTCACAGCGATTGATATGAAAGAAGCAAATACCGGCGGTGTCCTTTCTGAGGCAGAGCGGACAGCGATGGAAGCACAACTTGGACTGGATCAGCCACTATGGAAACAATACGGAACCTGGCTTGTTCAGGTGTTACACGGGGATTTTGGCACTTCCTATGTATCCGGAAAACCGGTGGGAAGCACCTTTTTATCGAAACTTCCGGCGACACTGGAACTGACGGTCTGTTCCCTGCTTCTGACGATCTTGCTGTCGTTTCCGCTTGGTGTGGCGGCAGCAGTGAAGAAAGACAGCTGGCTGGATCGGGTGATTCGCTTTTTCAGCTTTATCGGCAATTCTTTGCCGAATTTTTTTGTGGCATTATTGCTGTTGTATGTATTTGCAGTAAAATTGCAGTGGCTTCCGGTGCTTGGCAGCAGTCAGGGATGGAAGGGAATCTTACTTCCATCTCTGACCCTTGCGATTGCGATGGCGGCAAAATATACCCGTCAGATCCGTGCGGCGGTACTGGAAGAATTACAGAAAGAATATGTAACGGGAGCAAGAGCCAGAGGAATCACGGAAAAGAAGATCCTGTATAAGAGTGTACTACGTTCTGCCATGCTTGCCATCGTTACCCTGCTGGGATTATCAATCGGTTCCCTGCTGGGAGGAACGGCGATCGTCGAGACGATTTTTTCCTGGGACGGTGTCGGGAAAATGGCGATCGATGCGATCACGATGCGGGATTATCCGGTGATGCAGGCGTATGTGATCTGGATGGCACTGATTTACATGGTGATCAATCTGGGGACAGATCTGCTCTATCATGGACTGGATCCGCGGATTCGTCTGGGAGGAGAGAAATGAAAATACAAAAGAAAAAAATAAGAAAATGTGAGATATGGCTTTTTCTAACGGCTCTTTTGCTGGTGCTGGCGGCAGTTTCATCCCTGATCGTGCCACAGGATCCCTACAGTCAGGAGCTTGGAGCAGCACTCCAGGCACCGGGAGCCGGTCATCTGTTTGGAACGGATCGATATGGACGGGATCTGTTTGCGAGAGTGCTGGTGGGCGGAAGAACGACGATTTATGCATCACTATGTACAGTATTGCTGATCACAGGGATCGGTACGATACTCGGTGTGATCAGCGGATATCTGAGAGGGAAAACGGATACCGTGCTGATGCGGATCGCCGATGTATTTCTGGCATTTCCGGGTATTGTATTTGCTATTGCAGTGGCAGGAGTGCTTGGCGGCGGACTTTTCAATGCGGTGATCGCGCTGGTGTGTGTGTCCTGGCCTAAATACGCGAGACTGGCAAGGAGCCAGGTGCTCGCAATGAAAGAAATGCCGTATCTGCAGGCAGCAAAGCTGTCGGGAAGCGGAAACTTGAAAATCATGGGAAAACACATTTTACCGAATATTGCCGGACCGATCCTGGTGACTGCGGTGCTGGATATTGGAACGATGATCATGGAGATCGCCGGATTGTCCTATCTCGGACTGGGGGCAAAACCGCCGGTTCCGGAATGGGGATCGATGATGAGTGAGGGAAGAAGCATGCTGCAGACCGCCCCGTGGACGATCCTGACGCCGGGACTTGGTATCTTTGTGACGGTGGTGGTCTTTCATCTGCTGGGAGATGCGCTGCGGGATGTGCTGGATCCGAAAGAACGAAAAAATACAGATGAAAATGACAGATAAAGAGGAATAATAAAGATGGAACAGGCAGTATTGCAGATGAATCATGTAAATATTGCATATGAACAGGAATGTGTGGTGAAAGATTTTTCCATCCAGGTGCAGCCGGGAGAAATCCTTGGAATCGTGGGGGAGTCCGGCGGTGGAAAAAGTACGGTGATCCGTGCGGCAATGGGACTTCTGGAAAATCGCGGACGCATTACGGATGGAGAAATCATTTATAAAGGAATGTCGGTGACTGGAGCGACGGATGAAGAACTCCGAGCAATCCGGGGACCGGAGATGGGGATGATTTTCCAGAATACGGAACAGTCACTCTGTCCGGTGCGGCGGATCGACGAACAGCTGTATGAGAGTGTACAGCAGCACAAAAAGATGGAAAAAGAAGAGATCCGGGAACGGGCGTTGCAGATTTTTTCACAGATGAGACTGGAAAATGGGGAGAGGATCCTGCGCAGTTATCCGTTTGAACTTTCCGGTGGCATGAACCAGCGTGTCGGGATCATGATGGCGATGGTGCTGGAACCGTCGCTCCTTTTTGCCGATGAGCCGACCAGTGCACTGGATGTCTTGGTACAGGCACAGGTGGTCCGGGAGCTGATAGAACTGCGGGAAACGTATGGAACGGCAATCGTGATCGTGACACATAATATCGGTGTGGTGCGGAAAATGGCGGATCACATCGCAGTGATGCATGATGGACGGCTTGTGGAATATGGAGAGAAAGAAGCGGTTCTAGAAGATCCACAGGCTCCGTATACGAAAAAACTACTGGCATCCGTGTTACGGCTGAAAAGGGGATAAAGATGGAAAAATTACTGGAAATAAAGAACCTGACCAAACGATTTCAGGACGGCGACCGGGAATTTGCGGCGGTAGATGATGTGAGCTTTTCGGTGCTGCCCGGGGAATGTGTCGGTCTGGTCGGCGAGAGTGGATGCGGGAAAAGTACGATCGCAAGGATGATCACACACCTGAAAAAACCGGACGCAGGAAGCATTTTGCTGGAGGGGGAGGAAACCGTTTTTTTAAAGGGAAAGAATCTGTGGCAGTTTTACGGAAAGGTGCAGATGGTTTTTCAGAACCCGCAGGCATCCTTTGATCCGCGGCGGACGCTGGGAGATGGCATTATGGAAAGCATGCGCAACCAGGGCATGAAAAAAGAAGAAGCCAGACAGCGGATGGAAGCATTGCTTGCGATGGTGGAACTTTCTGCAGAATACGGAAAACGCTATCCTCACGAAGTCAGCGGCGGACAGTGCCAGCGTGCCGCGATCGCCCGCGCCCTTGCCGTCAAACCGAAACTGCTGATCTGCGACGAGGCGACAAGTGCCCTGGATGTGACCGTTCAGGCACAGATTGTGAAACTGTTACAGAAATTACAGAAAGAAACCGGTGTGGCGATCCTTTTGATCTGCCATGATCTGGCTCTGGTTCAGGCGATGTGCGACCATGTGCTGGTGATGTATCAGGGAAAGATCATAGAGGAAGGGACGCCGGATCAGGTGATTGGGGAACCGAGGGAAGAATATACGAAAGCACTGGTAGAAGCAGCTTTATAAAAACAAATGTAAAGTATAAGAAGAAAGCAAACTCCGTATCTGTTTGTTTCAACGGTAATTGCTGACGTATATTTTATCAGTCCAAGACATTCAAATGATTGGTGTCTTGGACTTTTTAACAATCGAAAATAATTTAATTTATTTGGCTAAAAGTGATAATATAAAATGACAGTATGTAAAATGTATTGTATAATTGAAAATATGATTTACAAAATAAAAACAGGGGCAAAAAAATGAAAAAGAAAATAAAAAGGAAAATTATTGGTGGAGTATTAGTGACTGCGATTGTTGTCGGGGTAGTGGCGGGACTTTTTGTACCAGGTGCGATTAGTAAAATAAGGAAAGAGGATGTGATTACCTCTTCCCAACTAGAAAAAGTAATTAACATCAATGAATTGTCTACGGCAGAATTTATATATAATGGAATTGCAGATAAATATGATGAAAAAAATCCAGATAAGATAGAATGCCATATTGCTTATGAAGCCACTATAAAAATTGGAATTGATATGGATAAAGTGAAATTTTCTATTGATAAAGAAAATAAAACTGTAACGCCCATATTACCTGAGATTACGATAAACACAGCAACAGTGAATACAGATACATTAAGTTATATGCCGGAGAATCCTAAAATTGAAATAAAGGATATTATAACATTGTGTAAAAATGATGCATTGAACGAAGCAGGAGAGGCACCGGAATTATATCAGACAGCAGAAGAAAATTTGAAGTCAGCTATTGAGGCATTGCTTTCACCGATTTTGAAGAGTGCTGAATATACACTTCAATGGTAATATGAATGGAAGAAACATAGGAGGAAAATAGAATGAAAATCCATAAGAAGATAAAAATAATAGTATTCAATATGCTTTTGTGTACATTATGTTTTTCCGGATGTGGAAAAGAAAAAGAGGTAGCAGATTTTTCAGGAATCACGTCGGTATGTGAATTAGCTACTTTAAAATGTTATTATCATAATGTTGCAAAGACAGAAACAAAAGCGAGCGGTATTTTCGGTAAATGGCTGAAAACTGGGTATAAAAAAATCTGGACAGAATACGATGGAATTATCGAATATGGAGTTGATATTAATAAAGTAACAGTATCAGAACCAAGTAAAAATGGAGTGGTGACAATAACGATACCAGATGCGCAGGTGTTGAGTGTGGATGTAGATGAAGATTCTATTAGTACACCATTAACGGACAAAGGTTTTTTAACCAGTATTTCAACAGAAGAGAAAGTAGAGACATTAAATAAGGCACAAAGTGATATGGAGGAAAAAGCTGAAAAAGATAATGAGACGCTTATGCGGGCTAAAGAAAGAGCAAAGACTCTGCTGGAAGAATACATAAAAAATATAGGAGAAAGTATTGGCGAGGAGTACACGGTAGAGTGGAAAGACGCGGAGCCGGGGACATCGGAGAGTGAGAATAAGTAAAAGAAGTAGATAAAAACAGGGCTTTACCATGGTGTTGAAAAATACCGTGGCGAAGCCTTTTTTTAATTTTTATCATTTTTTGGGAGCGAAAGTCCTTGCGTTACCGTCTAATGTATGTAAACGTTAAAGAAAAGCACCTGTTTTTGTACGTACAAACAGAAAGGACAACAAATGGAAGAATTAATCAGTCAGGCAAGGAACGGAGATCCGGATGCTTTTACGGCACTGATGGAGAGCCAGATGCAGAATATGTATAAGGCGGCACGGTCGGTTCTTTGCAATGACGAGGATATTGCAGATGCGATTTCGGATACGATTCTGGTGTGTTGGGAGAAACTTTCCCAGTTGAAGGAAGCCAGATATTTTCGTACCTGGATGACCAGGATTCTGCTGAACAAATGTAACGATATTCTGCGAAAAAGAAAGCAGATGGTCTGGATGGACGAGATCCCGGAGACGCCGGATGTGGACGATGGATTTGAGAACAGTGAGTGGAAAGAGGCACTGAACAGTCTGGCGGAGAATTTCCGGCTGGTGGTGATGCTGTATTATATTGAAGGCTTCAAGACCAGCGAGATCAGTCAGATTCTGGACATCCCGGAGGGAACCGTGCGAAGCAGACTGGCACGGGGACGGGAACAGCTGGCGGGGCTTTTGCAACTGAAAGTTGTGAATTAGAAAGACCGGTCGGGAAAACAGAAGGCAATCAGGACAGAGAGAATCAGAGATTTGACAGACAGGAGAGTATTTATATGAGTAATGATAGAATTTTACGGACACTGCAGCAGGATGTGGAGATTCCGGAAGTGGTAAGAAAAAAAGCAGATCAGGCATTTGCAAAGATTCGTGCAGAACAGGAGGAAACCGGTATGGATAATAAGAAAGTAGTTTCATATAACAAGAAAAGAACAGGAAGAAAAGTATTTTCCAAAAGAAAGATTGCTGCAGTGGCAGCAGTTGCGGCACTGGCGACTGCAACCGTTACGGCAGGAGCAGCCGCTTATATGAAGTGGAGCACCGGCATGGCAGAAGGTATGCAGGCAACGGAAACACAGCAGAAACAGCTGGAAGACAACGGAATGGCAGCATTTACCAGTCAGTCCTGCACAGATGCGGGCGTGACCGTGACGGCAGAGCAGAGTATCACGGATAATTACAACAGCCATATTTCTTTCAAAGTAGAGGGATTTCAAGTGGAAGACGGACAGCAGCCGGACTTTGGAAGCATCAGCGTGCTGGTGGACGGAAAAGAGGATCTGAACCTGGATGCCGGATTCTATGACGGCATCATCGCAGGAGATGACGGAATGCCGGTGCGGGCTTCCGATGGAAGTTCTGCATTGGACGAAAATGGAGACATGATGTATTACTATGTACAGGAAGATGGCAGCATGGAATTTGACATCAATATGAACAACTATAGCGAAAAAGGATTCTTTATCGGAAAGGATATTCAGGTGGAACTGAAGGATTTGGGAACGGTAGATAAGGCGGAATTCACCAAGACACTGGAAGGCACCTGGAGTTTTGAATGGACACTCGGCGGCGCGGATACTGCAAAGACATATACCCTGAACCAGCCACTGGGAGACAGCGGTGCAACGATCCAGACCGTAGAGGTTTCTCCAATCTCTGTTTATGCAGAATACAATTTCCCGTTACAGAAAGAAACCATTACCACGGAAAATGAAGACGGAACAACTTCGGAAAGCACGACATTTAAGGAAGCTCCGGCTCTGATGGGAATCAAATTAAAAGATGGCACCGTGATCAAAAATATGTACATGGGCGGCGGTGTGATCGGATACCAGAATAACAGTTCCGATGATTATGTCTACGCCTACGCAACCGACCGCATCATCGATCCGGACCAGATCGCATACTTCCTGTTCCTGAATGATACACCAGTCGGCGACCAGGGTCTGACAGAAGATAATTTCTATGAGGTAGCTGTTGGGGAAAACCAGTAGGGCAGTTGTTGCTACCGGAAAAATTTAAAAAATAATGGGAGTAACCGGCGAATGCAGGATAATGGATGCATTCGCCGGTTACTTTTTGCGTTTTAATGTCCTATCGGAAACTCATATCAACCTCAGATTCCTGAGAAATAATCCGATACAAACCAAAGGAATATTACAGGAAAATTCTTCATGCGTTCTGTCTTTTCGAGCAGAAAAAGATATGTTACTATGGTGGTAGAAAACATTCCTGTATATATTTCGTAAATAAGAAAGATACAGGAGAAAATGAATGGAGAAAAAGAAAGATCCGTATATGCAGGAAGCATATGATATGCTGGAACAAATGAGTGCAGACGAAAGAAAACGGCTGGAATATGAGGCAAGAGAGAAAGCAATAAGAGATTACAATACGCAGATGTATAGTGTGCGAAAGCAAGGGATAACGGATATTATATTATTACGGTAATGTTGAAAAAAGGAAATACGGCAGAAATGATTGCGAGTATGAAAGATGTAAGTCTGGAAACAGTGAAAGAAATCGAAAAAAAGATTTTAGTAGCTGTATAAATGGAAAAAATACATAATAAAGAAAAATAGTAGGAGAGGAATAATGGAGATTATAAAGGCAAATGAAACACATATACCAGAGATCCTGGAGATTTATGAAAAGGCAAGAAAATTCATGAAAGAAAATGGCAATCCAACACAATGGGAAGAGGGATATCCGTCGCGAGAGATCGTGGAAAAGGATATTGCAGCAGATCATTGCTATGTCTGCATGGAAGATGAGAAGGTGGTTGGAGTATTTGTCTTTATCATTGGAGAGGATCCTACATATCGCGTAATCTATCAGGGTGCATGGCGCAGTGAGAAAGAATATGGAACGATTCATCGAATTGCTTCTGATGGCACTACAAAAGGATTTGCGAGAAGGTGCTTTGATTTTTGCAGAGAAAAGTGCAGTTATCTGCGAATCGATACCCATGCAAATAACAAACCGATGCAGGGAGCCATCCGCTCGTATGGATTCCAGGAGTGCGGAATCATCCATACAAGAGACGGAAGCGACAGGATCGCGTTCGATTATATTCAAGAAAAATGAGAGACAAGAGTAAAAAATTATTAAAACAATACTTATCCCGTTAGGAGAGACAAGTGGTAAACACAAAAGAAAAAGAGGACAGTTTTATGGAAGAGATGCGGACAAAAGAAAAGCAGATAGTATATGATCAGGCACTATACGAAAAAGCATATGAATTTGCAAAAGAGAAACATGGAACCCAGAAAAGAATCGGTGGGGCTCCGTATATCACGCACCCGCTGGCGGTAGCCGATATTCTGAAAAAAGAAGGCTATGATATCGAGTACCAGATTGTCGCCTTGTTCCACGATCTTCTGGAAGACACGGATGCCACCGAAGACGAGATCCGCTCCATCGCCGGTGAAGAAGTCCTGCAAGCGGTAAAACTGCTCACAAAAGAAAAAGGCTATGACATGCAAACTTACGTCAACCGCATCCGCCAAAACCCCATAGCCTACGCCGTAAAAGGAGCCGACCGTCTCCATAACCTGAGAACCGCTTTCTGTACCAGCAAACACTTCCGGCAAAAATACATCACCGAAACCGAAACCTGGTACCCCTCTTTCCGCCCGGACATCCCTGCAGAAGTGGAAAAACTCAAACAGACCCTAGAGCGTGTCTGAAAAATCATTTCCGCAATCTGCAAGCCCCACTTTGCGGGAGATTTTACCCTCATTCGGTTGCCGTAGCCCGCTACGCCGCCCTCATTCGGATAAAATCTCCCACAAACTGAGACTCGCAGCTCACGAAAAGCCTTTTTCAGACACGCTCTAGCAGACGAAAATACTGATAATAGATTTTCGCAGGCATCATCAGAATAAGAAAATGAAAAATAACTATTAAGGTGAGAAAAAGAATAGTAGAAATAATAAAAGCTTTGGTTGCAAAAAGTGTAAACAAAAACATGCAATTGCAATGATAAATTGAGGAGAAAGAGTGATCTTATAATAATTTGAGAGAGTTATTTGTAAATAGAATCAAAGAAATGATGAATTTATAAGTAGAAATATTAAATATATAAGACAAGAGGAATAGATTAATTAAGAATTAGTAAGTGCAAGAACTAAAAAAATTCAGAAAATAGGAAAAACAGCCTCGGAGGTAGGGAGTCTGTGTGACGCAACACTTTGTTGCATTGCATCCGGAGGAAGCTGCCAGTGGCAGGTTCTGTAGGTGGGCGTTTAGGGCAAGCTTTGAGATCCGACGTCTACGTAGACTTTCACGAGGGTCAGCTGACCCTCGTGAATCATAGTCGGAGTTGGTAGCCAGATCAAAGTTGCCCTGCCCACGTTGCGCCCCACAGACCTCCCGCCACGGCTGCGTCCGTCTGGAACTAAATTTCCATAAAGAAGTTAAAAGAAATTTCTAAATAAGCTTCGTCTCCTCCAACTTCTCTGTAAACTCATCATTCATCCGAATAATCGGTCGTCTCAACACCAGTCCCACAACCAGTGAAACAATCAAGAACACTCCAAGTTTCCCAAGATCCATCCAATAATCCATACCATACACACCTCCAACAGCTTCTCTCATAGCAGCCATACTGTGCGTAAACGGAAGCAGCGGATAAACCGCCCGGAAAAATCCAGGAGCCACTTCAATCGGGAAGGTACCGCCGGTACCGGCAACCTGAACAACCAGAAAAACCACACTAATCGCTTTACCGATATCCCCGAAAGAAACCGTAAGCGTATAAATAATATTTACATATACGATACTTGAGATCCATCCCGCCAGCACAAACAAAAACGGATGTTTGCACTGAATACCAAGATAGAACAGATCCCCGAGACAAATCAGCGAACTCTGCAACAGCCCAACAATCAGGAAAATCAGATACCGTCCCAAGTACATCTGGTGAAGCTTCACATTCTTTAAACCATCAAGTCTCTTTTTCGATACCGTAACTTTCAGCATCGCCACCAGAACAATGCCGCCGATCCAGATCGAAAGCGTAGAATAAAACGGAGCCATGGCAGAACCATAATTTTCAATCGGGTAAACTTCTGTAGTTTTCAGAGAAACGGGTGCGGAGAGGAACGAACTGATACTGTCCGTATCCCCGGCAATCAGAGATTCCAGTTGAGAAAAATCCCCGCTTTCCTGCATACTGCTCAATTTTCCAGTCGTTTTTTCCAATTTCCCAGAAGCCTTTGTAAGCAGCTTACAGGAGTCATCCAGCGTGGTCTGGATCTCAGACAGATCAGAACTTGCCGAATCCGCCAGTGTATAGATGCCATCCATACTGTTATCCAGCTGCGTCATCAGCCCGGAGATATCCGAACGGGTGTCAGAGACAGAAGAGAGCAGACTGTTTAACTGCGCCTGAACCGAAGATTCATACTCTGATTTTACACTGCTGATGCCGGAAGCGCTCTGACGAATCAGATCATCCAGCTCTTTTTTATCATTTTCCACATCCGAAACCGCAGAAGTAAGAGAAGATGCGGTTGCATTTAACTTATCGCGGATTTCTTTTTGTGTGGTGATAGAAGCATCCAGTTTTGCCACCAGAGAACCGGTGACAGAAGCCAGTGCCTCATGATCCTCTCCAATCTGTGCGATACTGTCCCGAAGGGAAGTATAAGAAGTAATCACCTGATCGACACGACCGGCAAGTAACTGTAACGTATCGGAAACAGCGGAAGCATCGGAACTCTGTGTCTGCAAAGCGGAATCAATCACTTCTGCCATCTGGTCATAAAACCCTTTGCTGGCAGTCAGTGCCGTATTGATACTGTCCGTGGTCCCGGAAACGGTCTGTTGCAGCCCGGAAAATGATTTCTGCGTCTCTTTTAAGACATCTACATTGGATTTTGTCTGCTTCTGTGTCTGCTGCAGGAAAGAAGCAGTCGTATCAAGAAGCTGCTGTGCGGAAGAAGTCATACCGGAAAAAGACTGCAGAGTGCTGGAAGCCGTGGCCAGATCCGTATGGATCTTTTCCAGATTGGTGATCAGGTTGCCGACAATCTCACTGGAACCTTCGCGGTCTGCCGCATTTGATATGGTCTGCAGGGCGGTAAATACGGTGTCCGAGATCGTCTCGATAAAGACTTCATTCACCTGTGTCTGAATCGCGGTTGCCCCTTTGTCTGTGACTTTCGGTGCAATAGCATTTTCTTTCGCATTAGAATAATACGTGATCTCCGGTTTCTGGATATCACTGGTGAATACACTCATCATATTCCGGCTGAAATCTTCGGGAATGACGATGGCTGCATAGTATTTGCCGGATTTTACACCTTTCATGGCTTTGGATTTTGTGGTAAATACCCACTCCAGCTGCGTATTTTCCCGGAGGGCAGATAGTACTTGATCGCCGAGGGTGAGTTTGATCGGAATGATACTTCCCTCATAGCCCTCGTCCACGCTGGCGACCGCCACTTTCAGATTACCGGTATTTTCATAAGGATCCCAGCTGGCAGCGATATTGAACCAGGCGTACAGGCAGGGAACAACGGTGATACCGATGATCACGATCATGGCGATGACATTTTTCTGTATCTGTTGCAGATCCCGCTGGAAAATTTTCCATATATTTTTCATCGTTCTTTTTCCTCCTCTATCACGTGTACCAGGTCTTCGGAAGTGATACCGCCCAGTTCCATCTGGCGCCGGATCTTATCGTGAATGTATTCCACACAGATCAGATATAAGACCAGAGCAATCAGAGAGACGATCCAGAGAATCAGATAAACGATTTTGGATTCCAGGCTGAACATCAGGATCAGGAAGATCAGAGGGATGATCACGATGGCAAGGAAACCATATCGGATCAGATATGGATACCGTCGCTCAAAACGTTCCGATTTTTCCATAAATTCTTTTCGTGCCTCATCATCACGCATCAGTGCACGAAGCATCAGCTGCATCTGCGGGCGCTGCAGTTCATCACTGGCGGTTTCTCCAAGCATCAGATCTGTCTCAGCCAGTCGTCGGTCAAACAGATGATTCAGATTCATCAACAGGAGACGAAGAACCAGTCCGATAAAGAGCGCAAGCAGTAAAAACAGCGCAAGAATTCCCAGATTTTTTGCATAAGTATGACCATAGAAACCGGCGATGCATTCTCTCATCGCGCTGATGCCGTAGGAAAATGGAAGCAGCGGATGAAGTTTCCGGAAAAATATCGGTGTCATCTCGATCGGATACGTTCCGGAAGATCCCGGGATCTGTAAGATGACCAGAAGAACAGCAAGCGCTTTTCCGATGTGTTTGAACGTCAGAGCCATCGCATAGATCAGGTTGACATATACAAACGAACAGAACATACCGGCGAGGATGAAGGCCGCCGGATGCAGGCACTGTGTTTTAAGTAATAAAATATCTCCGGCACACACGATGAATCCCTGAATCAGCCCCATGATCACAAAGACAAGCCAGCGTCCGAAATAAGCCTGAGAAGGGGTGAAACGGGAGATTTTTTCATCCTTGTCTACTTCCTGTTTTAAGATCGAAACCAGGATCAGTCCGCCAACCCATAAAGCCAGGTTGGTGTAAAATGGTGTCATGCCGGATCCATAATTTTCCACTTCATACAATACTTTCGACTGAATAGAAACCGGAGAGGACATAAAGTCTGAAATTGAGTCGACATCCAGTCCCTTTAAAGTGATCAGCTGGTTATAAATATCGGAAGACTGTAACACACCAAGATCGGTAGTGATCGTGGAGAGCTGCTGATCGATGGTGTCCAGCACACCGCCGGTCTGTCCGAGGGCAGCAGAACTGTCCGACAGGCTGGTATCCAGCTGGGTGAGAATCAGTTTTAACTGTTCTATGGTCGGATTCACATCCGAAAGTGTTGCGGTCAGCGTTCCACTCAAAGTAGATAATGTATCCATGGACTGACTTAACTTCGGAATCAGAGATTCATTCAGAGAATTTCGGTAAGTCTGAAGTGAGGAACGACTGTCCGTCACCAGTTTTTCCAGAGAAGTTCTGGTATTCTGTGCTGTGGTCATAGCTTCCTGAATACTGGAATTGCTGGTACTCAAAGAATCCAGAAGTTCCTGAAAAGAAGCATTCTGCTGTTGCAGAACAGTAATTTTCTCCCCAATCAGCCCGGAAAGCGTGGAATCGGAACCGATGGATTCATGAAGCTTTTGAAGTTCAGCAAGTAATTCTGCCTGTTTCTGGTTCAGACTGGTTACAGAATCGATACTATCACCGATCACCGTATTCACCTGAGAAGCTTTCGTCTCGAACGTACCGAGTTTTACAATTGCGGAAGCGTACGTGTTATTTAACAGTGTTTCACTATTCGATAATGCACTGCTGAACTGACTCGAGAAAGATCCCAGTGACTGTCGGCTGGCAGCAAGAAGCGCTGTCGTGTCAGTCAGCGTTTTGGAGCCGGAGTCCGCGGCAGAAGATACTGCATCGAGAGTCTCCAGCGCATCCTTGATCAGCTTCTCGGAAGAACCGGATGTTTCTTCAAAATTTTTCAGAACTTTTTGATACTCTTTCAGATTGTCTCTCGTCTCAGAAAGTGCAGTGGAAAGTTCGGAATTGCTCTTATCAATCTTTCCGGTCAGATCACCGGCGGAAGTACGGATCAGTTCCGATACCGTTTCTGCGGCTACCGAAGAAAACGTGTCGTTGATCTGCTGCTGAATCGTCGAAGCACCGGTTGCAGTAATCTTCGGAGCAATCGCATTTTTCTTCTCATTGATATAGTAGTCCAGTTCCGGCTGTTTCACCTCGCCGTCCAGAATACTGAGGAGCGATTCACTGAAATTTTCGGGAATCACGATAGCGGCATAATATTTTCCGGAAGTCACACCGGCTTTTGCCTGCTTTTCATCGACAAACGTCCAACCGAGTTGCTTATTTTTCTTCAACGTATCCACGATGGTGCCTCCGGCATCCAGAGACATCGTCTCTGTACTGGCTCCGGCATCACAGTTGGCGATCGCTACTTTGATGTTACTGGTATTGCCGTAAGGATCCATGTTGGCGGCAATATTGAACCAGGCGTATAGCGATGGAAGAACACACACGCCGACCATGACGATCGCTGCTGCCGGGTTGGTAAACAGCCGCCGCATATCACGGGCAAAGATTTGAAATATCTTTTTCATACACACAGAGCAACCGGAAATATCCGGTCACACAACCTCCTTTTAGTTTTCTGCACTCCCAAAATAAGAGAGTAAATTTTGTAGAAAAGTATAACAAAAAATGATAGCAAAGTCCAGAAAGCCGCCAAGATAAATGTATGAATTTTCTTCAAAACCTATCAACTTTACGCGTATCTTCAGTTCCCAAAACCTACCAACTTTACGCGCACCTTCAGTTCCCAAAACCTGCCAACTTTACGTGTACCTCCCGTCTCCAACACCTATCAATTTTACATGTACCTTCCGTCTCCAACACCTATCAATTTTACATGTACCTCCCGTCTCCAACACCTATCAATTTTACATGTACCTTCCGTCTCCAACATCTATCAATTTTACGCATATCTTCCGTCTCCAACATCCAGAACCCATGCCCAGGCTTCCACTCGTCAGACAGCCTTATGCTGGCGCCCTTAGCAAAGATGAGATCCAGCATTAACTCCGGCTATATTCGCGAGGGTCCGCCGACCCTCGTGAATATAGCCGGAGTTAATGCTTAGCTCAGATTTGCGTTGCCAGCGGTTGTCTGACGAGTGGAAGCCTGGGCATGGGTTCGTCCGTACGCGAAAAGGTTTTGCCCGTACGCGAAAAGGTTTCATCCGTATACCAAAAAGGTCAGATTTACAGTAAGTTATCAATGTGCTAAAATAAAAACCAGCAAAACAAACAGAAGGGAAGATGAGAAAAATGGCTTGTACAACAATCTTAGTAGGTAAAAAAGCATCCTACGACGGATCCACAATGATCGCCCGCAACGACGACTCCGGATCCGGACATTTTACAGCGAAAAAATTCACGGTGGTAACACCCAAAGAACAGCCGAAAACCTATGTTTCCGTGCTCTCCCATGTGAAAGTAGAACTTCCGGAACAGGCGATGCGCTATACATCCATGCCAAATGCAGAAAAAGGAGAAGGAATCTGGGCAGCAAGCGGTGTCAATGAGGCAAATGTAGCCATGACAGCCACCGAAACGATCACAACCAACCCGCGTGTACAGGGCGCCGATCCGCTGGTAGTATATCAGCCGGCAAAAGACGGTCAGGAAGAAGTACCGGGTGGTATCGGAGAGGAAGACATCGTGTGCCTGGTGCTTCCTTATATTAAGAGCGCCCGCGAGGGTGTTGCCCGGCTGGGACAGCTTCTGGAAACGTATGGAACATATGAAAATAATGGAATCGCTTTCCAGGATGCTGATGAGATCTGGTGGCTGGAGACGATCGGCGGACATCACTGGATGGCAAGAAAAGTGCCGGATGATGTGTATGTGGTAATGCCGAACCAGCTGGGCATCGATACCTTTGATCTGGAAGATGCATTGGGCGAGCAGAAAGAATACATGTGCTCTCCGGACCTGAAAGAATTTATCGAAAAATACCATCTGGATCTCTCGATGGACGGTGTTCTGAATCCAAGAGATGCCTTCGGAAGCCATGACGATTCCGACCATGTATACAATACGCCGAGAGCCTGGTACATGGAACGGTATCTGAATCCGAATTCTGTAAACTGGGATGGTCCGGATGCTGATTACACACCACTGTCCGATGACATTCCGTGGTGCATGGTTCCGGAAAAGAAGATTACGCCGGAAGATGTAAAATATGTATTGTCTGCACATTATCAGGGAACACCGTATGACCCGTATCTGTCCTATGGGGATAGATCCATGAGTGGTGCATATCGATCCATCGGTATCAACCGAAACGATTTTATGTCTCTGATCCAGATGCGTCCGGAAGGCGGAACAGCATATGGAACATTGGAATGGGTGGCTTACGCATCGAATGCATTTAACACGATGGTTCCGTTCTATGCGGATGTGGACGAGACACCGGAATATCTTGCCAACACGACCGGTGAAGTCTCTACCGAAAACTTCTACTGGACCAGCCGCATGATCGCAGCGATGGCAGATGCTTCTTATGGAAAATCTCTGTTCCATGTGGAGCACTATCAGGAAAATGTCCTGGCAAAAAGTCATGCACTGATCAACCAGTACGATGCACTTCTTGCTGATGAAAAAGATCCGGAAAAACAGATGGAACTGAAACGCAAAGCGAACCGGAAAGTGGCAGAAATGGTACAGAAAGAAGCTTCTGCGACATTGAAAAAAGTTCTGTATGAACTGAGCAACCAGATGAAAAACAGTTACGCCAGATCGGATGTGTAAAGATGTATAAAATCGCAGTGATCGAAGACGACACGCTGCTTGGGCAGGCGCTGGTGGAGATGCTCACGTCCCATGGATATCAGGCATTTGCAGCGGAATCTGTGACAAAAGCCCGCCGGTTGCTGGAGAGACAGCCGGTGGATCTGCTTTTAATCGACCGCGGGCTTGCGGATGGAGACGGCGTGGAACTGTGCTGGCAAAGGAGCGGGCAGGAGAAATTGCCAGCTATTTTTCTGACAGCAAGAGATGAAGAAGAGGATATCGTAGAAGCATTCGATGCGGGTGCGGACGATTACCTGGTAAAACCGGTGGCACTTGCGGTGCTTTTAAAACATATCGAGGCGGTGCTTCGAAGAACAGGCGGTGAGCCGAATCAGGTGTTTTATTATCAGGATTTCAGCCTGGACTATGACCGGAAAGAAGCGAGGATCCAGGGACAGCCGGTAGCGCTGACACCGAAAGAGTACGGGATTTTGGAAGTACTTACGCGAAATCAGAAAAAAGTAGTAACAAAACGCATGCTTCTGGAACAGGTCTGGGATGATGGCGGGAATTTTGTGGAAGAAAATACGCTGCATGTGACGCTGAACCGCCTGAAAAAGAAGATCGAGCCGGATCCTGCACATCCTGTGTATGTGAAAAATGTGTTTGGGCTTGGCTATACGTTTGGAGAATAACATGTTTCGAAAAAGAAAAGCACAGCAGGAGATGGAAGAGATTTCCCGGATGCTGGAGCGGGTTCTGAACGTGGAATGTATCCAGCCGGGAGAAATCGGGTATGAAGATACACTTCCGGCAAAGATCCGTTATCAGATTCGCAGGATTTCTGAGAAAAATCAGGGCGTGGAAGCACGGATTACCAGAGAGCGGGATGAGACGAAAGCACTGATCGGGGAGATCGCGCATCAGATGCGGAATCCTCTGGCGGGCGTGGAGAGTTACACACAGCTTTTAGAGGGCGAGATATCGGGAGAGCCTGGAAGGACATACCTGTGCGCACTGGAACAATCCGAACAGCGGCTGCATTTTCTGACAGAAAGTTTTATCAAGATGGCGCGGCTAGAACAACAGATGATCCAGATCAAAAAAACAACCGATGCTCTGGCGGATACGATATTTTCAGCGGTACTTCTGGTACAGAAAGCGGCAGAAGAAAAGCAGATGGAAGTGGAAGTAACCGGAGCGGAAGAGACAAAAGTGTGGCATGATGGGAACTGGCTAGGCGAGGCGGTCTATAATCTATTGGACAACAGCGTAAAATACGCACCGGAACACTCGAAGATCCGGGTCGTCGTGCGGCAGGATGAAATGTATACAAGAATCGTGGTATCCGACGATGGCATCGGGATTCCGGAAGGAGAAGAAAACCGGATCTTTCAGCGGTTTTACCGGGGAAGCAGAGTGACCGGAGAACCGGGATTTGGTCTGGGACTGTATATCAGCCGGGAGATCGTGACGCTCCACGGCGGATTCATGAAAGCAAAAAGAAAAGAACAGGGACTGGAAGTAGCGATTTTTCTTCCCGTGTAAGCAGTTTGTAAGTTTTGGCTGTTACAATCATAGAAAAGCAGAGAAAAAGAACAGATAACTGCGACAGGAGGAAAAAACATGCAGATACTTGAGGCAAAAGAAGTAAAAAAATATTATCCGACACCATCCGGGATCGTGCGCGCCCTGGATGGTGTCTCACTTTCTGTAAAAGAAGGAACCTTCGGAGCTATTGTTGGCTCCTCGGGAAGTGGGAAAACCACGCTGCTTCATATGCTGGGCGGTCTGGACGAGCCGACAGATGGTCAGGTGTGGGTGCGGGGAACAGCACTGAAGGGAATGTCCGGGGAAGAAAAGACCATTTTTCGAAGAAGAAATATCGGATTTGTTTTTCAGAATTATAATCTGGTGTCGACACTCAGTGTCCGGGAAAATATAATGCTGCCGTTATTGCTGGACGGGATGCGTGTGGATCAGAAGTTTTTGAAAGAAATTACCGAAAGTCTGAAAATGACGGAAAAACTGGATCATATGCCACATATGCTATCCGGTGGCCAGCAACAGCGGGTTGCGATCGCGCGGGCACTGATCACGAAGCCGGCAGTGATTCTGGCAGATGAACCCACCGGTAATCTGGATTCGGTGACCGGAATGGAAGTGGTCGGGCTGTTAAAGACAAGTGCAGAAAGGTATCATCAGACGATTTTGCTGGTTACGCATAACGAAGAGATCGCGCAGATGGCGGAACGGATCATCCGTATCGAGGATGGAAAGGTGACGGGTGATTCGGATGAAAAATAACAACCAGAAGATCCTGCGGCTGCTGGCAAAAAGGGAATATCAGGAAAATAAAAGAAGAAACAGGATCCTGATCGGAACGGTTGCATTTGCCGTGTGGATGATATTTTGTGTATTCAGTCTGGCTATCGGAAAGATACAGGCAGATTATCTCCTGATGGTAAGAAATGGCGGAACAAAAGCCAGCACCACACTGGAGGATCCATCGGAAGAACAGTATCGGAAAATACAGGAACTGGCATATATCCGATCTGCGGGAATGGAAACGGATTTTGCTGCCACAGACGCTTTTTTGTGTACAGTGTTAGACGAGACGGCGTGGGAAAACATGCAGAAACCGGCGTATACGGATATTCATGGAGAGTATCCGACGAAAGAGGATGAAATCATGCTGCCCATGCGGGCTCTGAAGCTGCTTGGGGTTAGCAAACCGAAGCTAAGGATGGTAATCCCGGTGACGATGACGGACAGTGAGGGAGAAGAACACTCCGGGGATTTCCGGTTGTCTGGATATTATACGGAATATGTAGATCCTTCGATGGGAAAAGCGTACGGCTATTTTTCAAAGACCTATCTGGATCAGCTGGATCTTTCGAAAGTGTCGAGAACGTTACTGATCGAACAGAGCAGGAGCGTGGACGGTCAGACGGTGGAAGACCGGCTGTATCAGGATATTCCGATGCGGGATGACAGTCAACAGTTTTTCGGCGGTACCGGACTGGATCTGGAGGCTGTGACCGAGATGGTCGGCGGATATGATATCGCAGCGGTGATGACTGTGGTGATCTTAGTTGCTGCGTGGCTGTTGATCTATAATGTGCTTCACATTTCCTATGGAAAAGATATCCGAAGATTCGGGCTGTTAAAAACCCTGGGAACGACCGGACGGCAGATTCGAAGCATCGCGTACCGCCAGATACGGAAAATCGCGGTGCTGGGATGTCTTTGGGGAAGTGTGGCAGGCGTTGCGGTTACCCTGACGGTGATTCCCGCATTGCTTTCGAGGATGTATCTGCATGGTTTGGGAAAAGCCTCCGCGATGATCGGGTTTCGTCCGTGGATGCTGGCAGCGTCTGTCTGCTTCGGAATGCTGGTTACATTTCTCGGAGCCGCAGGTGTTATCCGGAAAATCGGAAAACTTTCTCCTGTGGAATCGATACAGTATATGGAAAAAGTATCTGTAGGGAGAAAAAGTAAAAGACAGAGCAAAGATCCGTTGAAAGCGATGGCATGGAGAAATCTGTTCCGTTTTCGGAAACGGTGTGTGCTGACGATTGTTTCTCTTACTCTCGGGATCTGCGTGGCACTTTCTGCCGTTGTGATCACGAAGGGGACGGATATGACCAACCAGATCGAGGCGGAGAACCATGATTTTAAGATCATGACAAATATATCATCCGGCACGATCAGCCAGTATCCGACGGAGGAGACGTATTTTCCGGAAGATCTGATTGAAAAAATGACAGGTCTTGACGGGGTGGAAACGGTGGCGAAGGTAACGGGCGGTTATGGCAAGTTACAGCTGGATGAAAAAATCCTGGATCTTCGAAGAGAGACACTGGAAGGGAATCAAATCTCTGAGGAGAATGCGGAAAATAGAGAAGAAACCGCTCCAAAACTTTATGAATTTGTGGCAGAACAGGTCAGTGATACCTATCTGGAAGAACTGAAAGGGTTTAATGAAGAGAAAGATCTGGGTCTGGATATTGACAGTGTGGAGGCAGGAACGGGTGCAATCATGCTACACTATAATCTGTTTTCGAGAATCGAAGCACAAAAAGGCAGAGAGGATGTGGGAGAGACATTTTCCACTTATACTGTGCAGGGAGAAAAGACGGCGGATATGAAGTTTTGCGGCTATCTGAACTTTAAAGAAAAGGGACTTCCGGCACTCGACACGACCTGGAACGGACCGGGGATCGTGTATTTTCTGGTGAGCGAGAAAGGGATGGAGCGGATGCAGCTGCCGGTACAGACCTTTGTGCTGGAGATGGACGTCAACCGATCGATGGAGCCGATGATCCGGGAATCCGTAGAAAAATCCGTGGACAGCTACAATATGCAGTTCGTGACGGGAAGCAGTCATGGAGATTATATCTCGGATGCGCGGACACTGATGCTGGTAAGCAAATCAGAACTGTTGTCCGCTGCCAGATCCTATATCGCGTCCAGCCGAATCATCATGTACGGACTCTGTCTGGTGCTGCTTTTTATGGGATCAATGAACTATTTCCATGTGATCGTAACAGGATATACGGTAAGAAAAAAAGAATTTTCCGTGATGCAAAGCATCGGCATGACAACCCGGCAGCTAAAGAAAATGACGCGGATGGAAGGAATTTTCTACGGACTGATCGTCGGGGTTCTGGTACTGACGGTGGGAAGTGGAGTGCTTGGTGCTGTTGCCGTGGTGATGAAAAGCAGGGTTGGTTATTTTAAATTTGTGTATCCGTGGAGAGAGCTGGTCGGTGTGCTGGTGATCCTCGGCGGACTCTGCGTGGCAATCCCGGAAGGGGTGTTCCGGCGGATGTGGAAGAACCGGGGGGATGAGATGGTGTTCTGAAAAAAAATTTCGTGAATAGAGGAAAGCGTGAACGTAACAGATTGTGTCTTGACGAATGTGCGGAAAAACTGTTATACTTTTCCTCAGAACGGGAATGAGGTTCTCCCACGATTTTTAATCGAAACCGCCAAAGGGCTGATGACTTCTGTGCAAAGCACGGGGTTATCAGCCTTTTTTACGGGAAAAACCGAAACACATCAGAGAAACAGAGAGGAAAGATGAGTACAGAATGAAAAAGAAGAAAACAGGAATATCCGCAGAAAAACAGAAACAATGGATTCTGCAAGGGAAATACGTGATTCTTGCCGTATTAGTAGGTATCTGCGTGGGAATCGTCGACACGATTTTCGGAAGAGGGTTGCTGGCAATTTCGGATTTTCGTGGGCAATATTATCGTTATCTGCTCCCGATCCTTCCGGTGGCTGGTCTGGCAATTGTCTGGATGTATCAGCGTTTCAGCAGCCTGAGCCTGAAGGGGATGACACTGGTATTCGAAGTGGGACAGAAAAAACGGGAAGAAATACCGCTGGCACTCGTTCCGCTGGTGATGATCGGAACGTGGATCACGCATCTTTTCGGCGGCAGTGCCGGACGGGAAGGGGTGGCGGTGCAGATTGGTGCGACGCTCTCGCATGAGACGGGCAGACGGCTCCATATCAAAGAAACAAAACCGGTGATGCTGATTACCGGTATGGCAGCGGGATTTGGCGGGTTGTTCCAGACACCGCTGGCAGCAGTATTTTTTGCGATGGAAGTGGGGGTTTCCGGTTATGTGGAATATGATGCGCTGCTTCCGGCACTGATCGCGTCCTATACAGCATCCACGACATCACATCTGCTGGGACTGGAAAAATTCGCGGTAGATATACAGGAAATCTGGAAGATCGGAAATATAAAAAATGTAGTTATTCTTGTAATCCTGGGGCTGGCATTCGGGCTGGCCGGTCGGTGTTTTTCCGTACTTTTGCAGAAGACAAAGAAGTTGGCAGGAGACAAAATCAGCAATCCACTGGTGCGAATCGGATGCCTTGCGATTCCTCTTGCTGTGATATTGCTGGCATTACATGGTGCGAAATACAGCGGACTGGGAACCAACCTGATCACGGCATCCTTTATCGGCGATACCATCTACCGATACGACTGGATCCTGAAACTTTTGCTGACGATCGCAACACTTGCGATTGGATTTCAGGGTGGAGAGGTAACACCGTTATTTTCCATTGGTGCGTCATTGGGTGTGGTGCTTGGTTCTGTGTTCGGAATTTCGCCGGTCATCTGCGCGTCCCTTGGCTATGTAGCAGTATTTGGCAGTGCAACCAACACGGTAATTGCACCGATTCTGATCGGACTGGAAGTCTTTGGAAGCCAGAATGCGATCCCTCTGGTTGTGGTCTGCCTGCTGGCCTATATGGTCAATGGGAATCATTCGATCTATGGGGCACAGGTGAAGGCGCTGTGCAGTTTTGAAGAAAAGTAAAAAAATATAACAGATAAAAGTGGTATGGTGACTGACAAACAGATGCTATACTACTTTTTTATACTTTATTATATTTTTACATAACTACTGATAAGTAAAATATATGAAAAAACCATATTAAATATACTTTAAAGCGTTGCAAAATATATTTAACATGTTAAAATAAGAATACGAAAACAGAAAATGACAGCAAAACATAGATGGAGAGAAAATCATGAGCAAAAAATTAATCGTATTTATAGACAGCGGAGACACTTTGGTAAATGAAGGAACCGAGTACAGAAACGAAGGCTCACCGATCGTACAAAGCTGTGAATTGATCGACGGTGCAAAAGAGATGCTTCTTACTCTGAAAGAAAGAGGGTATACGATTGAACTGGTAGCGGATGGATATACACAGTCCTTTGATAATTCTTACGGTCAGCATGGATTGAAAAATATTTTCGATGCGAGAACGATCTCAGAGGAAGTAGGAGAAAAAAAACCATCACAGGCGATGTTTGAGACGGCGATGAAACTGCTGCATCTGACGGACGAAGATAAAAAACGTATTATTATGGTAGGGAATAATCTGGAGAGAGATATTGTGGGGGCCAACCGTTTTGGGATTATTTCTGTATTTATCAAATGGAGTCCACGGTATCCGATGGAGCCGAAAAATGAGGAAGAAGTGCCGGATTATATCATCCACAAACCACTGGAACTGCTGGATCTGGTGGAAAAACTGGAGGCAGAATTAGAAAAAACGGAGGGTACTCATGGCGAAGAAGCAGTTTCTATACGAAAATGTATATAATGATCTGAAACAGAAGATAGAGTGTGGTGATCTGAAACCGGGTGATAAACTTGCGGTGGAGGAGGATATGATTGCACATTACGGAGTGAGCGCGATCACGGTAAAAAAAGCACTGAATCTTCTGGCAGAAGAACACAGGATTCGCAGGATCAGAGGAAAAGGCAGTTTTGTCATGGAATACCCGGAAGTTGGCAGGATTGAGGTGGAAGAAAAAGCGGTATTACCGGAAAAATCAGAGATTATTCAGACAGGGGAACCTGTTCTCGGAGTGATTTTTGAACATATCAGTTCCAGCTATGGTCTGCAGATCATGTATGAACTGGAGCAGCAGGCCGGAAAGGCGGGATACCATCTGTACCCATGTTTTTCCTACGGAAACCGGGAACTGGAGACACAGGCAATCCGCTATCTGCGCGGTATCGGTGCGAAGGGAATGTTTGTAATGCCATGCCATGGCTCGTATTATAATACCGAGATTCTTCGATTGGTGATTGACGGATATCCCACTGTACTTATTGATAAAAAATTAGATGGAATTTCACTGGATTCAGTACGGACGGACAATGTGCAGAGCATGTCGCGGCTGGTTCGGTATTTTGCGGAAACCGGGAAGAAAAAAATAGGATTTATCACAGTGGAAGAAACCGGAACGTCTTCACTTGGAGAACGCAATGAAGGATTTTATCAGGGAATCTCCGAATATGGTATGACTCCGGTCGGAAAGTGTAGTCTCCCGTATATTACCTATGATAATCCGGTGGAAGCCCGCGGAGAGATCTATCGAAAACAGATTGCAGAGTATATTGAGAGATACAGCAAGGAACTCGAAGGTATCGTATGTGGTGAGTATAGTGTTGCCATGGAGACAGAGGCTGTTCTGGAAGCAAAAGCGTTAAAGGGCAGAATAGAAGTGTGCTGCATGGATGAAAACCACATCGGATCCGGGCAGTACAAACTGACACATATCCGCCAGGATGAGCAGAAGATCGCGCAGTGTGCGATGGAGCGTATGCTGGATAAACTGATTGGAAACACCGGAGAGAAAAAAGACTATCTGATTCCGGGGATCTTTATGGAGAAGATCATTTCTGAAAAAGAATAAAAGTGTGAAAAGACAGACTAGAGCCGGATATCCGATCTGGTCTGTCTTTCTATAAAAAATGACATTTTGTAAGAATCAGCTTACTGGCAGAAGAAAGATACGATTATTTTAATACAGCAAAGTTAAAAATAATATGTATTAAAATTAAGTATAATAGATAAAGTATATTGAAATGTTTGAAAAAAGCATATAAAAATATGATATAGTATAATAAAAGAAATACGAGAATAAAAAGTTATAAGGAGGAATCGCATGTTTGGTTTTTCATGTGCGGAATGGACAATTCCCAATGTTCTGATTCGAATCGTAGTTTCCATGATACTTGGATGTGTGATCGGTCTGGACAGAGGATTGAAAAAACGTGGAGCAGGAACAAAGACAAATACGATCGTATGTCTGGGAGCAACGCTGGTTATGCTGACAGCACAGTATATGGAGGTGTATTTTCCGGGAAAAGCGGATCTTTCGCGTATGGCATCGCAGGTGATCAGTGGAGTAGGGTTTCTGGGAGTAGGAACCATCATTGTATCCGGTCATCAGGTGCGCGGACTGACAACTGCTGCAAGCTTGTGGGCTTGTGCATGTATCGGTCTTGCGGTTGGTATTGGATTCCTGGATGGTGGAATCCTCATTACTGTATGTGTACTGATTTCTCTTCATGTACTGCCCCGTCTGGAAAAGTATTTTTTCCGACGCAGTAAATATTTATCCGTATACGTGGAACTGGAAGTCAATGGAAGCATTTCTGAATTCCTGGAAAAACTTCAGGAGAATCAGATACAGGTGGATTCTATGGATGTGATAAAGGGGAAAACGAAGAAAACACCATGCGCGCTGCTGTTGACACTGCGGTTACCTACTGCATACAAAAGTACATATGTGGAACAATTGGAAGCGATTCAGGGTGTTAACAGCGTAGACATTATCTGAAGAGAAAAAAGTTTAGATTCTTTTTATTTTCACCCCGCAAAATTTATGCTAATATATAATCATCTGCGAAAATCGGCGTTGATACCAGATAATCCTGGTGTTGGCGCCGTATGTTTTCTGGCAGTTTACCATGAAAACAGCGAAGCAAAAGAAAGGAAAGAAGAACATGCTTCAAATCCAACACATTCGAAAAGAATATAAAACAGGAAAACTGGTTCAGAAAGCCCTGGATGATGTCAGTCTGAATCTGAGGGATAATGAATTTGTTGCGATTCTCGGACCCAGTGGTTCAGGAAAGACCACACTACTAAATATTATCGGCGGGCTGGATCGTTACGACAGCGGGGATCTGATCATCAACGGGATTTCCACGAAAAAATACAAAGACCGGGACTGGGATTCCTACCGAAATCATACGATCGGATTTGTCTTCCAGAGTTATAATCTGATTCCGCATCAGACACTGCTCGCCAATGTTGAGCTGGCGCTGACCATCTCCGGCGTGGGAAAAGCGGAGCGAAGAAGAAGAGCGAAAGAAGCCCTGGAAAAAGTAGGTCTGGGAGAACAGATTGAAAAACGACCAAGCCAGCTGTCGGGCGGACAGATGCAGCGAGTGGCAATCGCCAGAGCATTGGTCAATGATCCGGAGATTCTGCTTGCGGATGAGCCGACCGGAGCACTGGACAGTAATACCAGTGTACAGGTTATGGATCTGCTGCGGGAGGTGGCGAAAGACCGCCTGGTTGTGATGGTTACCCATAACCCGGAACTGGCAGAACTTTATGCCACAAGAATCGTCAATCTGCGGGATGGAAAGATCCGTTCGGATACAAATCCCTATCAGGTGGATGAGGCAGCACTGTCCCCGCCGGAACATAAAAATATGGGAAAATCTTCGATGTCCTTTCTGACAGCTCTGGCACTGAGTTTTAATAACTTAAAGACCAAAAAGACCAGAACCCTTCTGACTTCCTTTGCCGGATCGATCGGTATCATCGGTATCGCGCTGATCCTGGCACTGTCAAATGGTGTCAATGCTTATATCCAGTCGGTGGAAGAAGAAACTTTATCGGAATATCCACTGGAGATCCAGCGTACCGGGTTTGACCTGACTTCCATGATGACGATGAACATGGGGACAGATGATAAAGACGCGGAGAAGGAAGACGACGATCAGGTCAATGTCGTGCAGATGATCACAAATATGTTTTCCACGATGGACTCCAATGACCTGAAATCGCTGAAAAAATATCTGGATGATCATGAAAAGAAAGTCAGCAAATACGCAAAATCCGTGGAATACAGTTACAGTGCAACACCGCAGATCTTCCGACTGGACAAAGATAGAGATAAGATTCGTCAGGTTAATCCGGACAAATCCTTTGCTCCTCTGGGGCTTGGTTCTTCGTCGAGTGCAAATAGTATGATGTCCTCGATGATGAGCACAGATGTGTTTTATGAGATGCCGAGAGAGGAGAATCTGTATAAAAATCAGTATGATGTAAAAGCAGGTCGCTGGCCGGAAAGTTATGACGAATGTGTGGTAGTTATGACTGCGGACGGAAGTATCAGCGATTTTCTCCTGTACACACTGGGACTCAGAGATGCCATGGAACTTGACGATATGATCGAACAGTTTATGAAGGATGAAGATGTGGATACTCCGGATAATATCGGCACATACTGTTATGAGGATATTCTGGGAACCACCTTTAAACTGGTCAATGCTTCGGATTATTACAGCTATGACAGTGAATACAAGGTCTGGAAAGACAAATCGGATAATAATAAATATATGAAAAAACTGGTGAAAAACGGGGAAGACCTGAAAGTGGTCGGTATCGTGCAACCATCAGAGGATGCCAACGGAGCCCTGCTTCAAACCGGTATCTATTATCCGGCAGAGCTGACTGACCATGTGATCGAGGAAGCGAAAAACAGTAAAATCGTAAAAGCTCAGATGAAAAATGAAGATATTGATGTCTTTACCAATGAAGAATTTGGTAAAGAATCGAATAATGATTTTGATATGGGATCCCTCTTTAAGATCGATGAGGATAAACTGCAAAATGCATTTAAATTTGATGAAAATGTCATGGCAAATGCAATGGCAGGAAGCGCGGATCTCTCAGATGCATTTTCCGTCGATCCGAATACACTGGATCTTTCGGGCATGCTGGATCTGAGTGCCATCAATATTTCGCTTCCGGAAGCACCGGATCTGTCGCTCGGTAATCTGATGAGTGGAATCAAGATCCAGGCATCCAGTGAAGATGTGAGCAAACTTACTACGACTTTGTTAACTGGTTATCGTGACTATGCAAAAGAACACCCGGAAGCAGATTATTCAGGTCTGGGAGAGAACTTTATCGGTTATCTGAATACGGAAAAGGCACAGGAAATCCTGAAAAATAATATCAAAGAGATCATTAAAGCCAGTGGTTCTGTTGAAGTATCGAAAGAAGAACTGCAGCAGTTGATCAAAGATATCATGACCGGATTTCAGAAGTATGCCCAGGAAAAGGGCTATACGGATATGACGAAGCTGGATGAATATCTGACGGAATATCTCCAGACAGAAGAATGCCAGCAGATCCTGACTGCCTGGGCAGAGAAAAATATTCATATTAACGGAGATGTCAATATCACAAAAGAACAGCTGGAAAAACTTTCGAAGGAGCTGCTGGAAGGATATGAAGCCTATGTACAGGAAAACGGTTACCCGGATCCTGCGAAGATGGGCGAGTACTTTATGGACTATCTTGCAACGGACAGCGCGAAGCAGGAACTTTCCGCAGGTCTTATGAAGATGATCGACACGAAGGGTGTGGAAGAACAGATATCCACGGCAATCGGAACCTATATGCAGAGTGCATTTTCTTCTTATGGAAATACTCTGTCACAGGCACTGGGAACGCAGATTTCAAAAGCGATGGGGCAGATGATGACACAGATTGCCGGTGGTATGGAAAAAGCCATGACGCAGGCGATGAGCCGGGTGGGAGAGAATCTGCAGAATGCATTTTCTATTGATGCGGACGCGTTTACCGGGGCATTTGATATAAGCATGGATGGAGAAGAACTGACCGAACTGATGATGTCCATGGGAAATACCGGAAGTACAACGTTTGATTCGAACCTGCAGAAACTCGGCTATGCAGATAAGGCAGAACCGAGTGGTATCTCGATCTATCCGAAAAACTTCGAGAGTAAGGAACAGATCGTGCAGCTGCTGGATGATTATAACAGTAAGATGGAAAGAGAAGGAAAAGACGAGCAGGTGATCAGCTACACAGATATGGTCGGAACGCTGATGTCCTCGGTGACGGATATTGTTGATATTATCAGTTATGTGCTGATTGCATTTGTGGCGATCTCACTGGTGGTTTCTTCGATCATGATCGGAGTTATTACTTATATCAGTGTGCTGGAACGCCGGAAAGAAATCGGTATTCTGCGGGCTATAGGAGCATCTAAAGGAAATATTTCCCAGGTGTTCAATGCGGAAACCTGTATCATCGGTTTGTGTGCAGGTCTGATAGGTATCGGTCTGACACTGTTACTTCTGATCCCGGGCAATGCCCTGATTCACAAACTGGCAGATACCACCGCTGTCAGTGCATCCCTGCCGGTGATTCCGGCACTTATCCTGATCGTGCTGAGCGTATTTCTTACGTTTATCGGTGGACTGATCCCGTCGAAGAAAGCTGCAAAGAGTGATCCGGTGACGGCACTGAGAAATGACTAAAAAATGAGAAAACGTGTTCGATCTTGTGTGTGATCCGTTAGTTCAATAAAGCCAGTATTTCTTATCGAAATATAAGAATACTGGCTTTTTTAGATTTTATTCCGACTCATAAAATGTTATAATGTATCTCATGAAAATCAAAATATACAATATAGAAAAAGGAGAAACATAAATGGAATACAGAACACTTGGAAAAACAGGATTGAAAGTGTCCCGCATGGGATTTGGCGGGATTCCGATCCAGAAGATTGATGAAGAAGGAACAAGAAAACTGTTACAGGATATGGTGAAACGGGGAATCAATTATATTGATTCTGCGAGAGGCTATACCGTCAGCGAGCAGTACATCGGTTACGGTTTGGAAGGAATTCGTGATCAGTTCGTGCTGGCGACAAAATCCATGGCGAGAACAAAAGAAGCGATGGCAGCAGATATCGAGACGAGTCTTCGGAATTTCCGCACAGGCTATATTGATCTGTATCAGGTACATAATCCGAGTATGGAACAGCTGGATCAGGTGATCGGAGAAGGTGGGGCACTGGAAGCACTGCTGGAGGCGAAAAACGCTGGAAAGATCGGACATATCGGAATCACGGCGCATTCCACGGAAGTTTTTGAGCGTGCGCTGACCCTGGACTGGGTGGAGACGATTATGTTTCCTTATAATATTGTGGAACAGCAGGGGGCTGAACTGATTCGTCGGTGTGGAGAGAAAAACATCGGATTTATTGATATGAAACCACTGGCAGGAGGTGCCATCGAAGACGGAGCACTGGCACTTCGATATGTCTGTTCTAACCCGGATGTGACGATTACTATCCCGGGTATGGCAGAGATTCGGGAACTGGAAGAGAATCAGAAAGCCTGTGAGAATCAGGAACCGCTGACGAAGGAAGAAGAGGAAAAGATTCAGGCAGTCCGTGACCAGCTGGGAACGGATTTTTGTCGTCGTTGTAATTACTGTGCACCTTGCAGCGTAGGAATCCAGATTCCAAGTGTTTTCTTGTTTGCCGGTTATCTGCAACGTTATGATCTGGAGCAGTGGGCCAGAGATCGATACAGTACCTTAAAAGTAAAAGCTTCTGCCTGCATCGGCTGTGGCAAATGCGAACCACGCTGTCCATACCACCTGCCGATCCGGGAAAAACTGAAGATCTGTGCAGCTGATTTTGGGGAATAGAGAGAGGATCAGATTACGGTGAAGGAGAAAAATTATGACACGACGGGAAAGAGAAGTAACTGATATTAATGATATATTACAGATCATCAACGAAACAAAGATCCTGCATCTGGGTTTGTCTGATGAGGGATGGCCTTATGTGGTGCCGATGAATTATGGATATGAATATGTGGACGGAAAGCTGACATTTTATCTCCATGGTGCCACCAAAGGGTACAAATTTGATGTTCTGGAGAAGAATCCAAAAGTCTCATTTGCTCTGGAGACAGATATGATTCCGTTTGAGGGAAAGGTGGCCTGCCAGTACGGGATGGCATACCGGAGCGTGATGGGACGCGGATATGGAACCCTGGTGGCGGATGTGGAAGAAAAGGAAAAAGCACTGTCCCTGTTGATGAAACAGCAGACGGGAAAGGACTTTACCTTTGATGAGAAACTGGTATCAATTGTGAATGTAATCCGTATTGATGTGAAAGAATTTACTGCAAAGGAGAGAAAACTTCCGGCAGCGATGCAGCAGGATTCCTGAAAATAATTGAATTATTGCAGGTTACAGAGAAAGATTCATCGTTACCGGGAACGGAGTGAACAGTAACACTTAATCCAAAGCACTAGAGCGTGTCTGAAAAATCATTTCCGCAACCTGCAAGCCCCACTTTGCGGTATATTTTACCCTTATTCGGTTGCCGTAGCCCGCTACGCCGCCCTCATTCGGATAAAATCTCCCACAAACTGGGACTCGCAGCTCACGAAAAGCCTTTTTCAAACACGCTCTAGTATATTATGCAGAATAGATATGGAATTCGAGTTGAAATTATGATAAACTGAACTGTAATGTTTTGTCAGTTTTTGTAGTTGTATCTATTACGGTTATGATTTGATAAAACAATCGATCTAAAAGGTCGCAGACACAGCTGTGATGGAGTAGCGGCAGTGTCAGAAAAACAGATGAGGAGTGAAGACATGATAGCACTGATTGATTACGATGCGGGAAATATGAAAAGCGTGGAAAAAGCTCTGCAGCTGATAGGAGAGGATGTGCTGGTGACCAGAGATCCGAAAGAGATTCTGGCTGCGGATAAAGTGGTGTTACCGGGTGTGGGTAGTTTTGGAGATGCGATGGAAAATCTGCACCATTTCGGGTTGGTACCCGTGATTCACCAGGTAGTTCAGGAGCAGACTCCGTTTTTGGGAATCTGTCTGGGACTGCAGCTTCTGTTTGAAAAAAGTGAGGAGAGTCCGGGCGTGGAGGGCCTTGGCATCTTAAAGGGAGAGATTCTTCGGATTCCTGCGGCAGAAGGACTGAAGATCCCTCATATGGGCTGGAATAATATCAGATTTCCGAATAAAGGACGTCTGTTTGCAGGGGTTCCGGAAGATGCATATGTGTATTTTGTACATTCCTACTATCTGAAAGCACAGGATGAAAAGATTGTGACTGCTACAACCGAATATGGTACCCATATCCATGCTTCTGTGGAAAGCGGCAATCTGTTTGCCTGCCAGTTCCATCCGGAGAAAAGTTCCCATGTGGGCTTGCAGATTTTGAAAAATTTTGCAAAACTGGAAGGAAAAGGAGGACGATAAGATGCTGACAAAAAGAATTATTCCATGTCTGGATGTAAATAATGGAAGAGTAGTAAAGGGCGTGAACTTTGTCAATCTTCAGGATGCGGGTGATCCGGTGGCAGTAGCGAAAGCGTACGACAAGGCCGGTGCAGATGAAGTTGTTTTTCTGGATATCACAGCATCTTCGGATCATCGTAATACAGTGGTAGATATGGTGCGGAAAGTTGCGGCTAACGTATTTATTCCTTTTACCGTAGGAGGCGGTATCCGCACTGTGGATGATTTTCGGTTGCTTTTGCGGGAAGGAGCAGACAAGATTTCCATCAATTCTTCTGCGATAAACCGCCCGGAACTGATTCATGAAGCAGCCTTAAAGTTCGGAAGTCAGTGCGTGGTAGTTGCTATTGATGCAAAGCAGCGGGCAGACGGCTCAGGATGGAATGTCTATAAGAACGGTGGTCGGATCGATGTGGGTCTGGATGCTGTGGAATGGGCAAAAAAAGCAGAAGCCCTGGGAGCAGGAGAGATTCTTCTCACCAGTATGGATGGAGATGGCACAAAAGCAGGATACGATCTGAAACTGACCCGTGCGATCGCAGATGCAGTATCCATTCCGGTTATTGCTTCCGGTGGTGCGGGCTCGCTGGAGCACTTTTATGACGCATTGACAGAGGGCGGTGCAGATGCCGCACTGGCAGCGTCTCTGTTCCATTACAAAGAACTGGAGATCCGGGAAGTAAAGGAATATCTTCGGGACAGAGGACTTCCGGTTCGTCTGTAAAGATATCAGAAATATAAGAAAATACGTAACTGTTCAGTACCTTTACAGCTACGAAAATACAAGTGTGCGTGTAAATCCGGTAAAATCCGGATACAGGAAGATTACCATTGCACGCACAGGAGAGGAGGAGGGCGTATGCCTCCAATTTCAGGAGCATGGGCAAAAGCCCTGGAAGGGGAATTTCACAAACCCTATTATAAAAAACTATTTGAAACTGTGGGAAAAGAATATGCAACCCATCAGATTTTTCCGGCGGGAGATGATATTTTTAATGCGTTTCATTTTACACCGCTGGATCAGGTGAAAGTAGTGATTCTCGGACAGGATCCGTACCACGGAGACGGACAGGCTCACGGGCTTTGTTTTTCGGTAAAACCGGATGTGGAGATTCCGCCTTCACTGGTGAATATCTACAAAGAACTGGAAGATGATCTGGGATGTTATATCCCAAACAACGGATATCTGGAAAAATGGGCAAGACAGGGTGTTCTGATGTTAAACACAGTTCTGACCGTACGTGCTCATCAGGCAAATTCCCATCGGGGGATCGGCTGGGAAGAATTTACCGATGCGGCTATTCGGGTGTTGGCGGCGCAGGATCGCCCGATGGTTTTTATCCTCTGGGGCAAACCGGCTCAGAGTAAAAAATCCATGCTTGACCCGGACAAACATCTGATTCTGGAGGCTCCTCATCCCAGTCCGCTATCCGCTTACCGGGGATTTTTTGGAAGTAAGCCGTTCAGTAAGACAAATGCTTATCTGACAGCACATGGTCTGGAGCCGATTGACTGGCAGATCGAGAATAGGTAGTCCGGCTATAGAAGACAGATCAGGTATTTGCCGGGATTTTTCCATGAAAGCCGGAAAAATCGAAAAAGAGATAAAGCAGGAGTAAATGATGAGTGAGAAAAATGGATTAGTGAAAAACGCCTCATTTCTGATGATGGCGACTTTGATCTCCAGGGTGATCGGTCTTTTGTATCGAAGCCCTCTGGGGGTTGTGCTGGGAACGGTAGGACTTGGATATTATGGATATGCGAATAACGTGTATGTTATTTTGCTTCTGATTTCTGCCTACAGTATTCCGATGGCAGTATCGAAGGTCGTATCGGAACGTCTGGCACTGAAACAATATCGAAATGCCCAGAAAGTCTTTCATGGGGCGTTATTATATGCAATGATCGTGGGTGGAGTGGCAGCTCTGGTTGCCTTTTTCTTTGGTAATTATCTGCTGCCGGTCAATCAGCAGCAGGCACTTCTGGCTTTGCGGATGCTGGCGCCGACAATTTTCTTTTCAGCAATTCTTGGCGTTATGCGTGGATATTTTCAGGCGCACAGCACGATGATGCCAACCTCGATGTCTCAGATTCTGGAGCAGATCGCCAATGCGATCGTCAGTATTCTGGCGGCATGGCTGTTGATCAAGAAGTTTGCAGTGGACGAGGAGACGCATGCAATTTATGGTGCAGCCGGTGGTGCGATGGGTACCGGAGCCGGTGTGCTGACCGGTCTGGCATTTATGTTGATCGTCTATGCGGCAAACCGGAAATCAATCCATAAAAAGATCGCCAGAGATAAACATACACAGGAAGAGTCCATGGTGGGCGTTATGAAGATCATTTTCCTGATGGTAACGCCGATTATTTTCAATACTTTTGTATACAATGCCAGCAGTTACCTGGATTCCAAGATTTTCTCGGATATCCTGAATATGAAAGGCATCGCTGCAAAAGTAGTCAGTGGCCAGTGGGGAGAATACAGTAATTACTACATTACGCTGATCAATATTCCGCTGGCACTTTCAAGTGCCACTTCCTCTGCAATGATGCCGGAGATTGCAACGAGATTTATCAAAAATGAGTATAAAGAGGCAAATGAAAAGATCAACGAGGGAATCCAGCTGACGATGTTTTTGTGTATCCCGGCAGCAGTCGGTTTGGCTGTGCTGGCGTTTCCAATCACAAAAGTGCTGTTTCCATCCAGTGGAACACTGTCGGGACAGCTGCTTTTAGCAGGTTCCATAACGGTTATTTTCTCCGCACTGTCTACGATTACGAACGGAGTGTTGCAGGCAATCGGTAAAGCGAGAATTCCGCTTCGAAACTCTGCGATTTCTCTGGTGCTGAATGTGATTACTGTGGCGGTATGTTCTTTTGCAGCTCCACAGATGGGCGTGTTCTCTGTATTGATCGCCAGTCTGGTATTTGCAGTCGCCATGTGTGTATTGAATGCCATGTCCCTGAAAAAATATCTGGGTCACAAGAACGATTTTGTCAACGGTTACGGAAAACCACTGGCAGCGGCAGCAGGTATGGGTGTTGTGGCATGGATCGTATATTATGGACTACATCTTCTGGCGCCGATCCGTATCGTGTGTCTGGGTGTTTCTGTAATTCTGGCAGCACTGGTATATCTGATTTTGTATGTGATCGTTACGAAAACAACGGTGGAACAGATGCGGCGGTTCCCGATGGGAAATTATGTGGTGAAAGTGCTACGGATCCTGAAAGTATTTCGATAAAGATAGGAATGGGATTTCCCTGAAATAAAGTAATTTGAGTATGGCTGGTAGATTCTGTACAGAACGCCAGCTTTGCTTTGTTTTCTATACAGATAATGAAGCTGCAATTGTAACTATTTAGCAGCTATTATCCCGCGAGGTGTTTTGGCATATTTATGCCAAAATCCCGAGACATACAAGCAAAAATGCCATCACCGAAGGTGATTTTAAATGCGTTTTTGCTCGTAACTGTGAAGGTACTGAATAGTTACCTGCAATTAATGAAGAATAGAACAGCAATGATTTGTGTAATGGAAGAAAGAAGGATATTACAATGGAAGAAACACAGAGACCATGTAAAAGGGTAGTGGATTCTCAGACGGAGCAGACGTATCTGATGCGCCCCAATTATCTGAACTGTTATGGAAATCTGTTCGGAGGACAGCTGATGGGCTGGATTGATGAAATTGCCAGTATCGTGGCGATGCGTCACTGCGAGGCGGACATCACGACAGCGGCGATCGATAACCTGAATTTCAAAGAGGGAGCTACTGTAAATGATGTAGTAGTTCTTCGGGGAAAGATTACGTATGTGGGAAGAACTTCGATGGAAGTACGTGTGGACACATATGTAGAAAGTCGTCACGGTATCCGGAAGGTGATCAACCGTGCATATGTGGTAATGGTAGCCGTTGATGAACACCATCACCCGATTCCGGTCCCGGGACTGATCGTCGAGTCGGAAAATGACAGGGCAGAATGGGAAGGCGGAGAAAAACGGTATCAGCTGAGAAAACAGCGGAGACGGGAAGGATTTTAGAGAGAAAAAAGCGAATGCAGAACTCAAAAGATAAAGAGTAGTGTATTCGCTTTTTTTATGCGGATAATGAGACAAAATTTGCGGAAGTTGATGATTGACAGGCAGAGGTGGTATAGGGAGATGTAAAATAAAGAATGTTGTCTTGTAACTATTCAGTAGCCACTGTCCCGCGAGGTGTTTTGACATGAATATGTCAAAATCCCGAGACATACAAGCCAAAATGCCATCACCGAAGGTGATTTTTTATGCATTTGGCTCGTAACTGTGAAGGGACTGAACAGTTACGTTGTCCTGACATATTTTGAGCCTGTTACAGGAGAGCAATTTTCTGTAAATTATAAATAAACGGACTGAAGAAACGTTCTATGACAAATCTTCAGTCCGTTTATTACTAAGCTATATGATGAATAATACAAGACAATCGTTCTGCATTTACTTCATATTCTTTACAGCCGTAGACAGCATCAGTTTGATACGGTTCAGCTGGTTTACTTCAGAAGCACCCGGATCATAGTCGATGGCTACGATGTTTGCCTCCGGATGGCTTCTGCGGATCGCTTTGATAACACCCTTACCAACAATGTGGTTCGGCAGGCATCCGAATGGCTGCGTACATACAATATTCTGTGTACCACCGTGGATCAGTTCCATCATCTCACCGGTCAGAAACCATCCTTCACCGGTCTGGTTACCCATGGATACGATCGGTGCAGCCATGCGGGCGAGATCCGAGATATTTGCCGGCGGATCAAAGTGACGGCTCTTCTTGAATTCTTCGGTAGCAGCACTGCGCAGCCAGTTGATAGCGGCGATACCGGCATTTCCGGTGATAGCGGAAGTCTTCTTAAAGCCCAGCTTTTCATGCTTGAAGTTCTGGTTGTAGAAACAGTAGCACATGAAGTCGATAAGATCCGGAACGACAGCTTCGGCACCTTCCTGTTCCAGAAGTTCAGCCAGATGATTGTTGGCAGCAGGAAGGAATTTTACCAGGATCTCACCTACGATACCGACTTTCGGTTTCTTTAAGTCCTCATCGATCGGCAGACGGTCAAAATCGTGGATGATAGTACGGCAGATCTGTTTGTACCGGGTATGGCTCAGATGTTTGCCGGATATAAAATCGATACAGATTTTTTCCCATTTTCTATGTAAGCGGTCGGTGGATCCTTTTTTGATCTCATAAGGACGCATGCGGTATACACATTTCATCAGGATATCACCGAAGATACATCCGTAAGCCAGTCTGCGTGCCAGGCCGGGAGTAATCTTGAAGCCGGGGTTGCTCTCCAGACCGCTCAGGTTGATGGAGATTACCGGGATATGTCCCATATCCGCTTTATTCAATGCACGGCGGATGAATCCAATATAGTTCGAAGCACGGCATCCACCACCGGTCTGTGACATGATGATCGCTACTTTGTGCAAGTCGTATTTGCCGGATAACAGTGCCTGCATGATCTGTCCGACAACCATCAGGGACGGGTAGCAGGCATCGTTATTTACATATTTCAGTCCTACATCGACGGCCTCTTTGTTATCATTCGGAAGGACTTCCAGATGATAGCCGCTGGCATTGAAACCTGCCTCCAAAATATTAAAATGCATCGGAGACATCTGTGGGCAGAGGATAGTGTAGTCTTTTCGCATCTCTTCGGTAAATGGTACCCGCTTGATAGAAGAAGGCTGAATCTCCCGTTTCTTTTGCTGTTTCTGTCTGGTTCGAATGGCAGCCAACAGAGAGCGGACACGGATTCTGGCAGCACCTAAGTTGTTTACTTCATCAATCTTCAGGCAGGTATAGATTTTTCCGCTGTTGGAGAGAATTTCCTGTACCTCGTCGGTGGTTACGGCATCCAGACCACAGCCGAAGGAGTTTAACTGGATCAGATCCAGATCGTCACGTTCTTTGACAAAGTTTGCAGCAGCATATAATCGGGTATGATACATCCACTGGTCATTGACACGAAGCGGACGCTCCAGTGGTGCCAGATGAGACACAGAGTCTTCGGTCAGTACGGCGATTCCGTAGGAATTAATCATATCCGGGATACCATGATGGATCTCTGGATCAATGTGGTACGGACGACCTGCCAGAACGATGCCGCGTCTTCCGGTTTCTTCCATATAGCGAAGGGTTTCTTCTCCCTTTCTGCGGATATCGTTTCTCATATGTTCCAGTTCTGCCCACGCAGCATGTGCCGCTTCCAGAACTTCTTCTTTCGGAAGATCGGAGAATTCCTCCACCAGGCGCTTTGTGGCTGTCTCTTCATTCGTCAGAGCCAGGAACGGGTTGCGGAAGGTGATGGATGGATCATTTAATTCATCTACATTATTTTTGATGTTTTCTGCATAAGAGGTTACAATCGGGCAGTTGTAATGGTTAATTGCTTCCGGGAACTCGGTACGTTCGTATGGGATACACGGATAGAAGATAAACTTCACACCCTGACGAAGCAGCCAGGTCACATGACCATGTGCCAGCTTTGCCGGATAACATTCCGATTCACTTGGGATGGATTCGATACCAAGTTCGTAGATTTTACGGTTGGAAGTAGGAGAGAGTACCACCTGATATTTCAGCTTCGTAAAGAAGGTGAACCAGAACGGATAGTTCTCGAACATATTCAGGACTCTCGGGATACCTACTTTACCGCGGACAGCCTGATCGGCATCAAGCGGTGTGTAACCGAAGATTTTTTTGTATTTGTAATCAAACAGGTTCGGGATATTTTCTTTATTTTTCTGCTTTCCGATACCACGTTCGCAACGGTTACCGCTGATATACTGGCGGCCGCCGGAGAAACGGTTGATGGTCAGACGGCAGCTGTTGGTACATCCTTTACAGTTTGCCATGCTGGTCGTGTATTTCAGATCGTTGATCTTGTCGATGGAGAGCATCGTGGTATCTTTGCCATCTTCGAAACGTTCTCTTGCGATCAGAGCGGCACCGAAAGCACCCATGATACCTGCAATGTCCGGGCGGATCGCTTCACAGTTGGCGATTTTTTCAAAGCTTCGCAGTACCGCATCGTTATAGAATGTACCACCCTGTACGACAATATTTTTACCAAGCTCAGAAGCATCAGAAACTTTGATTACTTTATATAACGCATTCTTGATAACAGAGTAAGCGAGACCGGCGGAGATATCTGCAACGGAAGCGCCCTCTTTCTGAGCCTGTTTTACTTTGGAGTTCATGAATACGGTACATCTGGTACCGAGGTCGATCGGATTCTCTGCGAATAAAGCTGCTTTGGCAAAATCCTGTACACTGTAGTTCAGGGATTTTGCAAAGGTCTCGATGAAGGAACCGCATCCGGAAGAACAGGCCTCATTTAACTGTACGCTGTCTACGGTGTGATTCTTGATCTTGATACATTTCATATCCTGACCGCCGATATCGAGGATACAGTCTACCTTCGGATCAAAGAAAGCGGCTGCATAATAGTGAGATACGGTCTCAACCTCGCCCTCATCCAGCATCAGAGCGGCTTTGATCAGTGCTTCACCGTAACCGGTGGAACAAGAGTAAGCGATCCGGGCAGTATCCGGCATCTGGGAATAGATTTCCTGTACGGCACGGATCGTGGTTGCCAGCGGATTTCCGTTGTTGTTGTCATAGAACGAATACAGCAGGGAACCATCCTCGCCGACCAGAGCGGCTTTTGTTGTGGTGGATCCTGCATCGATACCGAGGAAACAGTTGCCTTCGTAGGAAGCCAGATCACCGGTCGCTACATTGTACTGGCTCTGTCTCTCATTAAAGGCATCGTAATCTTCCTGAGAAGCGAACAGCGGTTCCATACGTGCAACCTCGAAGTCCAGTTTGATAGACTGTGCCATCCGTTCTTTCAGAGCAGACAGAGATACGGAAACCTCTTCTTTGGCATTCAGTGCGGAACCGATTGCCGCAAACAGATGAGAATTTTCCGGAACGATGGTATGCTCTTCATCAAGTTTCAGAGTCCGGATAAAGGCCTGTTTTAATTCGGACAGGAAATGCAGCGGACCGCCAAGGAATGCGATATGACCGCGGATCGGTTTTCCACAGGCCAGTCCACTGATGGTCTGGTTGACAACTGCCTGGAAAATAGAAGCAGACAGGTCTTCTTTGGTAGCACCGTCGTTGATCAGCGGCTGGATATCTGATTTTGCAAATACGCCGCAGCGGGCTGCGATCGGATACAGAGCCTGATAGTTTTTTGCATATTCGTTCAGTCCGGTAGCATCGGTCTGTAACAGGGAAGCCATCTGGTCGATGAAGGATCCGGTACCACCGGCACAGATACCGTTCATGCGCTGTTCGATGTTGCCGCCCTCAAAGTAAATGATTTTTGCGTCCTCGCCGCCAAGCTCGATGGCTACATCTGTTTTTGGGGCAAGTTCCTGCAACGAGGAAGAAACTGCAATTACTTCCTGTACAAAAGGAACTTCCAGATGATTGGCAAGAGCCAGTCCGCCGGAACCGGTGATAACCGGATGTACGGTCATCTCTCCCAGTTTATCAATGGCTTTTGACAGAAGGGAAGCCAGAGTTTCCTGAATATTGGCAAAATGCCGTTCATAGTCAGCAAACAGAATCTGATGAGACTCATCCAGAATGGCAATTTTAACCGTTGTGGAACCGATATCGATTCCCAGGGTATAATTTGGTGTGTTGTTTGTTGTAGCAGTAATAACTGCCACCTCCTTTTCTGTATGTATATGTAACTATTCAGTAGCCACTGTCCCGAGAGGTGTTTTGACATGAATATGTCAAAATCCCGAGACATACAAGCCAAAATGCCATCACCGAAGATTTAAATGCATTTTGGCTCGTAACTGTGAAGGTACTGAACAGTTACATGTATATGAGTAACCGTTCCTGAGTTTCAACAGTTACATAGGTGTCTGCGTGCATTCCGTTATTCATGAAAAGAAAACAGATGGAATGCCACAAAGGGATTACTTTCTACGAATCCTACATCCTGTCAGATATGAAAACTGTCATATAAACAGTTACATATTTAAATAGGAACATGTCCGAAAATCCGGACTGACTTATTATATGACATTTATTGGAATATGGCAATGTAGAAAAAAGAGATAATCTTTAAAAAAAGAGAAAATAATTGTGAAATATTTATTGAAAAAAAAGGCGGAAACAGATATAATAAGCGGTACTGTATGAAAGAACATGGGCATTATTGAAGAAAAAAGCAATGATGTTTTAAAATCAGAGGATCAGAAAAACTGAACATATGGACCATATACCGGAACATCCGGTAAAAGAAAAGAGAAAGGTGATAAAAATATGTATAAGATCATAGCCAGAGATGGAAATGCAAAACGTGCAGAATTCCAGACCGTTCACGGAACCATCCAGACTCCGGTATTTATGAACGTAGGTACTGCCGCAGCCATCAAAGGAGCGGTGGCGACTACAGATTTAAAAGAAATCGGCACACAGGTAGAACTGTCCAATACCTACCATCTCCATGTACGTCCGGGTGATAAAATCGTAAAACAGATGGGGGGCCTCCATAAATTCATGAACTGGGATCGTCCGATCCTTACGGATTCCGGCGGATTTCAGGTATTTTCCCTGGCAGGTTTAAGAAAGATTAAGGAAGAAGGCGTAACTTTCCGTTCCCACATCGATGGTCACAAGATCTTTATGGGACCGGAAGAGAGTATGCAGATCCAGTCCAACCTGGCTTCCACCATTGCGATGGCCTTTGATGAGTGCCCGTCCAGTGTGGCAGAACGAAGCTATGTGGAGAATTCCGTGGCAAGAACCACCCGTTGGCTGGCAAGATGTAAAACCGAGATGGCCAGACTGAACAGCCTGGAAGATACGATCAATAAAAATCAGCTGCTGTTCGGTATCAATCAGGGAGCTATCTTTGATGATATCCGTATCGATCACGCAAAAGCGATCAGTGAGATGAATCTGGATGGTTATGCAGTAGGTGGACTGGCTGTAGGAGAAAGCCATGAAGAAATGTACCATATCCTGGATGTGACCGTACCTCATCTGCCACTGGAAAAGCCAACGTATCTGATGGGTGTCGGAACCCCGGCCAACATTCTGGAAGCAGTAGATCGTGGTGTGGACTTTTTCGACTGTGTATACCCGAGCCGAAACGGCCGTCACGGACATGTATACACCAACCAGGGAAAGAGAAACCTGTTCAATGCTAAATATGAACTGGATCAGCGTCCGATTGAAGAAGGATGTCAGTGTCCGGCCTGCCGAAATTACAGCCGCGGCTATATCCGTCATCTGTTAAAAGCGAAAGAGATGCTGGGCATGCGTCTCTGCGTTCTGCATAATCTGTATTTCTACAACACAATGATGAGCGAGATTCGTCAGGCCATCGAAGAAGGCAAATACAAAGAATATAAAAAACAGAAGCTGGAAGGTTTCCTGGAAAACGACAAAAAGTAAAAAAACAATAAAAATATCAAAAACAGCTTGATGGAACCCCTGTTTTTGTGTATAGTAGTAATAACGTCCGTAAACGGAAAAGAAAAAGCAGGAGGAATGTGCAATGGGAGTAGTAATGACTTCAACACAGGCAGCAGGAGCAGCAAGCACTATCTATATGATTGTTATGCTGGTTATTATGTTCGCTCTGATGTATTTTTTAATGATCCGTCCGCAGAAAAAAGAACAAAAACGGGTCACAGCCATGCTGAATGATATGGAAGTAGGCGATGCAATAGTTACCACCGGTGGTTTCTACGGAGTTATCATCGATATCACCGATGAAGATGTAATCGTAGAATTCGGAAACAACAAAAACTGCCGAATCCCAATGAAAAAAGCAGCTATCGCAGAAGTAGAAAAAGCATCTGACGCAACTGAATAAAATGACATAAGCAAGACAAACCAAAACGACCAATCAGGTTTTCAACAGAGAACTTGGCTGGTCGTTTTTTCTTTTTATATGACAAAGGAGGCAAAATCAATATTTTTATAGAATATTGAAAAGCTTTAATGATCAGGAAATAGAGTATTTGCCAATGTCAGCCGGAAAGGAGCAGGGACAGGGTGTGGTGGCATTTTGCGTGCGGTTAGAGTGTGTTTTCAGATCCAGCTCTTAGAAGAACTTGACGGTGAGCGGCTCTCCGAGAATCGGCATTTAGTTCTTCTTAGAGACTAGCTGAAAACCGCTCTGCACGCTGCCGCCACACCCTGTCCCTGCTCCTTTCCGGCGTCCGTTCCCAATACCCCCCTCAACTTTCCCTTGAAAATACCATGAAAATAGATTATGATAGTCTGTAACAGATTAAAGAGGTAAAGAAAGAAAGGATGAAACGATTATGAACTACAAAATTGCATTAATTCACGGAGACGGAATCGGTCCTGAAATTGTGAATGAAGCAAAAAAAATATTAGATAAAGTATGTCAGGTATACGGGCACACATTCACATACACCAACGTACTCCTGGGTGGTGCATCCATCGACGTACACGGTGTCCCGCTGACTGATGAAGCTGTCGCAGAAGCAAAATCCAGCGATGCTGTTCTGATGGGATCCATCGGAGGAGACGCAAAAACATCCCCGTGGTATCAGTTAGAGCCATCCAAACGCCCGGAAGCAGGGCTTCTGGCGATCCGTAAAGCTCTGAATCTGTTCGCAAACCTTCGTCCGGCATACCTGTATGATGAACTGAAAGCTGCATGCCCGTTAAAAGAAGATCGGATCGGTGACGGATTTGACATGATCATCGTCAGAGAACTGACCGGAGGTCTTTACTTCGGAGAAAGAAAGACCGAAGAACAGGATGGCGTGATGACAGCTGTGGATACCCTGTCTTATAATGAAAAAGAAATCAGAAGAATCGCTGTCAAAGCATTTGAGATCGCGATGAAGAGAAGAAAGAAAGTAACAAGCGTAGACAAAGCAAACGTACTGGATTCCTCTCGTCTGTGGAGAAAAATCGTAGAGGAAGTAGCAAAAGACTATCCGGAAGTAACCCTGGAACATATGCTTGTAGACAACTGTGCGATGCAGCTGGTACATAACCCGGGTCAGTTTGATGTCATTCTGACAGAGAATATGTTCGGAGACATCCTTTCCGATGAGGCAAGTATGGTAACCGGATCCATCGGTATGCTTTCCTCCGCAAGTCTGAACGAGACAAGCTTTGGACTGTATGAGCCAAGCCACGGTTCTGCACCGGACATCGCAGGAAAGGGAATTGCAAACCCGATCGCAACTATTCTGTCCGCAGCAATGTTACTTCGTTATTCCCTGAATCTGGACAAAGAAGCAGATGCAGTGGAAACAGCTGTTCAGGCAGTCTTAAAAGAAGGATACCGTACCGGAGATATTATGTCTGAAGGATGCACACAGGTAGGAACCGTACAGATGGGTGACCTGATCGCAGAACGGATTCACTAAAACTGAATGGGAAAACAGAAAGGAAGCGTAACGAATATGAGAAGTGATGCAGTAAAAACTGGAATGCAGCAGGCACCTCACCGGTCCCTGTTTAACGCACTGGGAATGACAAAAGAAGAGATGGAGAGACCGTTAGTCGGTATCGTAAGCTCTTATAACGAGATCGTTCCCGGTCATATGAATCTGGATAAAATCGTTAATGCAGTAAAACAGGGAGTTGCCATGGCAGGCGGTACGCCGATCATGTTCCCGGCAATCGCAGTCTGTGATGGTATCGCCATGGGACATATCGGAATGAAATATTCCCTGGTAACCCGCGACCTGATCGCCGATTCCACCGAAGCGATGGCTATGGCACATCAGTTTGACGCTCTGGTTATGGTGCCAAACTGTGATAAAAATGTACCGGGACTTCTGATGGCAGCAGCCAGACTGAACGTACCGACCGTATTTGTCAGTGGTGGTCCGATGCTTGCAGGTCATGTACACGGTCAGAAACGAAGCCTGTCCAGCATGTTCGAGGCAGTAGGATCCTACGCAGCCGGAACTATGACAGAAGACGATGTGGAAGAATTTGAAAATAAAGTATGCCCGACCTGCGGTTCCTGTTCCGGTATGTATACAGCCAACAGTATGAACTGCCTGACCGAGGTACTGGGTATGGGACTTCGTGGAAACGGAACCATCCCGGCTGTATATTCCGAGCGTATCAAACTGGCAAAACATGCCGGCATGCAGGTTATGGAAATGTACAGAAAGAATATCCGTCCGAGAGATATCATGACAAAAGAAGCAGTCATGAATGCACTGACTGTAGATATGGCACTGGGATGTTCTACTAACAGTATGCTGCATCTGCCGGCAATCGCACATGAGATCGGATTTGACTTCGATATCACTCTGGCAAATGAAGTAAGTGCTAAAACACCAAACCTGTGCCATCTGGCACCGGCAGGACCGACTTACATGGAAGACTTGAATGAAGCAGGCGGTGTGTATGCTGTCATGAATGAATTATCAAAGAAAAATCTGCTGAATCTGGACTGCATGACAGTAACCGGAAAAACAGTAGGAGAAAATATTGCAAACTGCGTTAACCGGAATCCGGAAGTTATCCGTCCGTTAGACAATCCATACAGCCAGACCGGAGGACTTGCTGTTCTGACAGGTAATCTGGCACCGGACGGTGGTGTTGTAAAACGTAGCGCTGTCTGCGAAGAAATGATGGTACACGAAGGACCGGCTCGTGTCTTCGAATGTGAAGAAGATGCAATCGCAGCCATTAAAGGCGGTAAGATCGTTGCAGGTGATGTTGTTGTCATCCGCTACGAAGGACCAAAAGGCGGTCCGGGTATGAGAGAGATGCTGAACCCGACTTCCGCAATCGCAGGTATGGGTCTGGGATCTTCCGTAGCACTGATCACAGACGGACGATTCTCCGGAGCATCCAGAGGAGCTTCTATCGGACACGTATCACCGGAAGCAGCCGTAGGCGGTCCGATCGCGCTGGTAGAAGAGGGAGATATGATCCGTATCAATATTCCGGAAACCAGTTTGGAACTGCTGGTATCTGACGAAGAACTGGCAAAGAGAAGAGCAAACTGGCAGCCACGTGAGCCGAAAGTAACGACCGGATATCTGGCACGTTATGCAGCCATGGTAACCAGCGGAAACCGTGGTGCGATTCTCGAAGTACCGAAGAAATAATTTAGGAGGAAAGACTGATGCAGCTTACAGGATCAGAAATTATTATTGAATGCCTGAAAGAACAGGGCGTAGACACCGTATTCGGATATCCGGGAGGAACGATTCTGAATGTCTATGATGCTTTATATAAACACAGCGATGAGATCCACCATGTACTCACATCTCATGAGCAGGGTGCTTCCCATGCCGCTGACGGATATGCCCGTGCGACCGGAAAAGTAGGTGTATGTATGGCAACCTCCGGTCCGGGAGCAACCAATCTGGTAACCGGTATCGCGACAGCCCATATGGATTCTATCCCGATGGTAGCGATCACAGCTAACGTGGCAACAGGACTTCTCGGACGTGACAGCTTCCAGGAGATTGATATCGCCGGCGTTGTTATGCCAATCACCAAATACAGTATGATCGTAAAAGATATCCATGACCTTGCACCTGCGATCCGCCGTGCATTTACCATTGCACAGAGCGGAAGACCGGGTCCGGTACTTGTGGATGTGACAAAAGATGTGACAGCAGCTGTTACAGAATATACTTATCAGGAGCCGACACCGATCGCTCCGTATACTGCCGAGATGCTGGAATCTGACCTGAATCAGGCAGCAAAACTGATCAGCGAGGCAGAAAAACCATACATTTTCGTGGGCGGTGGTGCGATCACTTCCGGAGCAGCAGAAGAACTGCGCAAATTTGCACACACCATCAATTCTCCGGTAACGGATTCCCTGATGGGAAAAGGAGCATTTTCCGGAGAAGACGAACTGTATACCGGTATGCTTGGCATGCACGGAACCAAAACATCCAACCTGGGTGTGACAAAGTGTGATCTTTTAATTACTGTTGGAGCCCGTTTTTCCGACCGTGTAACCGGTAACACTGCGAAATTTGCCCAGAACGCAAAGATCATCCAGATCGATGTAGATGCCGCAGAGATCAACAAAAACATCAAAGTAGACTGCAGCATCATCGGCGATGTCAAAGAAGTATTAAAAGAATTAAACAAAAAGATCCATCCGAAGAACCACGATGCCTGGGTGAAAGAAGTGGAAGATATGAAGGCAAAATATCCGCTGAAGTACAACCAGGAAGGTCTGACCGGACCGTATGTCATCGAAGAACTGTATCGTGTGACAAAAGGTGATGCGATCGTCGTTACCGATGTGGGACAGCACCAGATGTGGGCTGCCCAGTATTACAAATACAAAGAACCGCGTACTCTGCTCACTTCCGGCGGACTGGGAACCATGGGTTATGGTCTTGGAGCAGCAATCGGTGCAAAATTCGGTCGTCCGGACAAAGTGGTAGTCAATATCGCAGGTGACGGATGCTTCCGTATGAACATGAACGAAGTTGCTACGGCAGCAAGAAATAACCTGCCGCTTATTGAGATCGTTATTAACAATCACGTACTGGGCATGGTGCGTCAGTGGCAGACTCTGTTCTACGATCACCGCTATTCCAGCACCATACTGGATGACAAAGTAGATTTTGTAAAATTTGCAGAATCCATGGGTGCAGTTGGCATCCGTGTGACAAAAAAAGAAGAAGTGGGTCCGGCGATCGAAAAAGCAATCGCACTGAACACAACCGTTGTTCTGGACTGCCAGATCGACTGTGATGACAAAGTATTCCCGATGGTTCCGGCAGGAGCTCCGATCGAGGAAGTCTTTGACGCAGAAGACCTTGCAAAGAAAAATAAATAAAAACGACAAATGAAGCAAACCAGATACACTAAAAATATATATCTGTTTTGCTTCATTTGATATAAAAACATAATTAACAGCATTTTGATATTGACAATAATTTGTCAGAGGTGTATAGTGTTTCATATGTTAGCACACTAAAGTGCTGGTGGGAAAATAAGAAAACGATAACTGTTTAGTAGGTAATATTCCGCGAGGTGTTGTGGCATGTTTTTTGCCAAAATCCCGAGACATACAAGATAAAATGTTATCACCGAAGGTGATTTTAAATGCATTTTGGCTCGTAACTGTGAAGGTACTGAACGGTTACGAATATGTGAGAAAGAGGAGGAAACTAAGGTGAGTAGAGTTTACAATTTTTCAGCAGGTCCTGCTGTACTGCCGGAAGAAGTGCTGAAAGAAGCACAGGCAGAGATGTTAGATTACAATGGTACAGGAATGTCTGTCATGGAGATGAGTCACCGTTCCAAAGCTTTTGATCAGATTATTCAGGAAGCAGAGAAAGATCTGAGAGACCTGATGCACATCCCGGATAACTACAAAGTGTTATTCCTTCAGGGTGGTGCATCCCTGCAGTTCGCCATGATCCCGATGAACCTGATGAAAAACAAGGTTGCCGATTACATCGTAACCGGTCAGTGGGCAAAAAAAGCATGGCTGGAAGCACAGAAATACGGAAAAGCAAACAAGATTGCCACATCCGAAGACAAAACATTCTCTTATATCCCGGACTGCTCCGATCTTCCAATCAGTGAAGATGCAGACTATGTATATATATGCGAGAATAATACGATCTATGGAACAAAATTCAAAGAGCTGCCAAATACCAAAGGAAAAGATCTGGTGGCAGATGTTTCCTCCTGTTTCCTGTCTGAACCGGTAGATGTAAGCAAATATGCGATCATCTACGGAGGTGTACAGAAAAATATCGGACCGGCGGGTATGGTCATCGCAATCGTAAGAGAAGACCTGATCACAGACGATGTGCTGCCGGGAACACCGACCATGATGAAATATAAAACACATGCAGATGCAAATTCTCTGTATAACACACCGAACTGTTACTGCATCTACATCTGCGGTAAAGTGTTCAAATGGCTGAAAAAACAGGGCGGTCTGGAAGCAATGAAAGAGCGCAACGAAAAGAAAGCCAAGATCCTGTATGATTATCTGGATGAAAGCAAACTGTTCAAGGGAACGGTAGAAAAGGCATCCCGTTCTCTGATGAACGTTCCTTTCGTAACCGGAGATCCTGACCTGGATGCAAAATTCGTAAAAGAAGCAAAAGAAGCAGGTCTGGAGAATCTGAAAGGACACAGAACCGTTGGCGGTATGCGTGCAAGTATTTACAACGCAATGCCGATCGAAGGCGTGGAAAAATTAGTAGAGTTCATGAAAAAATTCGAGAAGGAGAATCTGTAAGATGTTTCAGTATCAATGCCTGAATCCAATCTCCAAGGTGGGACTGGATGGATTTACAAATGATTACATAAAAACAGAAGAAATAGAAAAAGCCGATGCGATCCTGGTAAGAAGTGCTTCGATGCATGAGATGAAATTACCGGAAAACATTCAGGCAATTGCCCGTGCCGGAGCAGGTGTCAACAACATTCCGTTAAAAGACTGTGCAGAACAAGGTATCGTCGTATTCAACACACCGGGAGCCAATGCAAACGGTGTCAAAGAAATGGTGATCGCCGGTATGCTCCTTGCTTCCCGTGATATCGTAGGCGGTGTAGAATGGGTAAAACAGGAAAAAGATAACGAAAATGTCGGAAAACTGGCAGAGAAACAGAAAAAACAGTTTGCCGGCTGCGAGATCAAAGGAAAGAAACTCGGTGTCATCGGTCTGGGAGCCATCGGAGCCATGGTAGCCAATACCGCTATTTATCTTGGCATGGAAGTATACGGATACGATCCATATATATCCGTAGACACTGCATGGAAGCTTTCCAGAGAGATCAAACATATTGCTAACGTAGAAGATATTTTCAAAGAGTGTGATTACATCACCTTGCATGTGCCGCTTCTTGACAGCACAAAGGGCATGATCAGCAAAGACAGTATCGCCATGATGAAAGACGGTGTGGTTCTGTTAAATTTCTCCAGAGACCTTCTGGTGGATGAAACTGCTCTGGTAGAAGCACTGGAAGCAGGAAAAGTGAAAAAATATGTTACAGATTTTGCAAATCCGACCGTTGCAGGTGCAAAAAATACACTGGTAACACCGCATCTGGGCGCATCCACAGCAGAATCCGAGGACAACTGTGCATGCATGGCAGTCAAAGAACTGAGAGATTATCTGGAAAATGGTAATATCCATAATTCCGTGAACTATCCGAACTGTGATATGGGCATCTGTAGTGCAGCCGGAAGAATCGCCATCAACCACAGAAACGTAGTTAATATGATCAGCCAGTTCGCAACCGTTCTCGGTGGCGCAGGCATGAACATCTCCGATATGACAAACAAGAGTAAAGGGGATTACGCATACACCCTGATCGACCTGGAAACCCCGGCAACGCAGGAGATCATCGATAAATTAGACGAGATCAAGGGCGTTCTGAAAGTCAGAATCGTAAAATAAATAGAAAATAATATAGAGAGGAGAGTCGTTACATCCGAGAGGCTGGACGACTCTCTTTTTGTGTAATATAGTATTCTATTTACTTCTTCTTACGATTGTAATTCGAGTATGAAAATGGTATGATAGATATAATATATGAGAAAAAAAGCAGGAGGTAGGGGTTTATGTCTGATAAATTATATGAATTGATGGACTGGCCGGAGATTGAAGCGGTGGTATATTCCGAAGAATACGCACCGAGAGAAATCCTCGGACCACATGTGACCGGTGATGGGGTACTGGTACAGTGCTTTTTTCCGGGAGCGGACAAAGTAACGGTGAAGACAACAAAAGACGGCAAAGAATACCTGATGAGCAAAGAAGACGATGCGGGATATTTTGCCGTATTACTGAACGGAAGAAAAATTCCGGAGTATACTTATTTGGTGGAAAAAGAGGGAGAGCAGACAGAATGTTATGATGCGTATGCATTTCCCTGTCAGATTACACTGGAGGAAGAACAGAAATTTATCAATGGCATCTGCTATGATATTTACGAAAAACTGGGTGCGCATCCGATGACTGTCAACGGTGTGGACGGCGTGTATTTTGCAGTCTGGGCACCGAATGCATCACGTGTCAGCGTGGTTGGCGATTTTAACCACTGGGACGGCAGAGTGTACCAGATGCAGCGGCTTTCCGTATCGGGAATCTATGAGCTGTTTATCCCGCAGATTCCGGTAGGCTCCCTGTACAAATACGAACTGAAATTAAAGGATGGTCTGATCTATCTGAAAGCCGATCCGTATGCAAACCAGGCGGAACTTCGTCCGGCAACGGCATCGATCGTGGCAGACCTGAACGGATATACCTGGAAAGACCAGACCTGGATGAAAGACCGGAAAAAGATTCAGACCGAGGATGCACCGATGTTTGTCTATGAGATGCATCTGGGATCCTGGAAGAAACCGGAAGATGGAAGAGAATTTTACAATTACCGGGAACTGGCACCGATGATCGTGGCATATGTCAAAGAGATGGGGTATACCCATGTAGAACTGATGCCGATTATGGAACATCCGTTTGATGCCTCCTGGGGCTATCAGGTGACCGGATATTATGCACCGACCAGTCGTTACGGTTCACCGGAAGACTTTATGTATTTTGTGGATACCTTGCATCAGGCGGGAATCGGTGTGATTCTTGACTGGGTACCGGCGCATTTTCCGCGGGATACGTTTGGACTTGCCAATTTTGACGGCACATGCCTTTACGAACATCTCGATCCGAGACAGGGGTATCACCCGCACTGGGGTACACTGATCTATAATTACGGCAGACCACAGGTGAAGAACTTCCTGATCGCCAATGCACTGTTCTGGACAGAAAAGTTCCATGCAGATGGTATCCGTTTTGATGCGGTGGCTTCGATGCTGTATCTGGACTATGGAAAGAACGACGGTGAGTGGGTGGCAAATATCTACGGCGGCAATGAAAATCTGGATGCCGTGGAATTCTTAAAACACCTGAATTCCATTTTCAAAAAGAAACATCCGGATGCCCTGCTGATCGCAGAAGAGTCCACGGCATGGCCGAGAGTGACCGGAAGCGTGGAGACGGAAGACGGTCTGGGATTTGATTACAAATGGAATATGGGCTGGATGAACGATTTCATCGGCTATATGAGCAATGATCCGTATTTTCGCGGTTCCCATCATAACGAACTGACCTTTAGTATGATCTACGCGTACAGCGAGCGGTTTATGCTGAGTCTCTCCCACGATGAGGTGGTACACCAGAAAGGTTCTCTATTAGAGAAAATGCCGGGAACCGAAGATAAGAAATTCGCCAACCTGCGTGCGGCATATGGTTTCTTTATGACGCATCCGGGCAAGAAATTATTGTTCATGGGACAGGAATACGGTCAGGTTCACGAATGGGCGGAAAATAAAGCTCTTGACTGGGAAGACCTGGAAAAACCGGCACACCGGCAGATGCAGAACTATACCAAAGCGCTGATCCAGCTGTATAAGACGCATCCGGCACTGTGGGAACTGGACTATGATTCCGATGGATTTGAGTGGATCAACTGTGTGGAATGGGAAAAGAGCATGGTGACCTTCCTTCGAAAAGCAAAAAAACAGGAAGACACACTGGTTGTGATCTGCAATTTCTCGGATGTTACCTATGAAGAGGAACTGGTAGGCGTTCCGTATGCAGGAAAATACAAAGAAATCCTGAACAGCGATGCGAAAGAATACGGTGGTTCCGGCGTGGTCAATCCGCGTGTGAAAATTGCGAAGAAAGAAGAGACGGATGACCGGCCGTATACGATCAAAGTGAAAGTTGCACCGCTGAGTGTGTCTATCTACAGTTTTACAAAGACAGCTGCAAAGACATCAACGAACAAAACGGCGAAAACCTCGAAAAAGACAGCCGGAAAAGAAGGAGAGAAAGCGACATCTGCAACGGCAAAAAAAGAAGGACTCCGAAAAGTAATCCAGCAGAAATTAGAGACTGCGGAGAAGAAGGGAGCCGAGGAGAAAGAAAAACGCACGGCGAAAGAAGCGGAAGCTGCGAAAAAACCAAAAGCGAAAAAGACAGCAACAGCAAAAAAGGAGACTAAGACAGAATGATGAATGCATTAAAGTCGCTGGTTCAGTGGAAGGGGAGCATTCCACAGGGCGGACTTCTTGATTTTGTGCTGAAAGTAATTCTTGCGCTGATCGTTTATTTCATCGGAACAAAACTGATTGGATGGTTCTGTAAAAAACTTCGGAAACAGCTGATGAAGTTTGGAAGCGATGAGGCTACGAAAAGTTTTCTTTTATCGGGAATCAAGATCGGAATGCATCTGATCCTGATCCTGACGATCGCCGGGAACCTTGGTGTGGACAAGACTTCGGTGGCTGCGCTGGTTGGTTCCGCCGGCGTGGCGATCAGTTTGGCGCTGCAGGGCGGCTTATCCAACTTTGCAGGCGGACTGATCATCATGTTCCTGCGTCCGTTCTCCGTGGGTGATTACATCATTGAAAACGGGGAAAAGACCGAGGGAACGGTGCAGAAGATTGAATTGTATTACACGACGCTGATGACCATCGACAGCCGCCGGATCGTGATTCCGAACTCTGTGCTGACGAACGACAGTATCACGAATGTAACCGCGATGGAAAAAAGAAGGCTGGAGATCAAGGTCGGAATTTCCTATGAATCCGATCTGCTCCTGGCAAAACAGATCCTCCGGGAACTGATCGAGAAGGATCCGGAACTTCTGGAGCGGGAAGAAACGCAGGTTTTCGTGGATGAGCTGGGTGACAGCGCCGTGATCTTGGGACTTCGTGCCTGGGTAAAGACGGAAGAATTCTGGAATACCAAATGGAGAATGAATGAACAGATCAAGCTGGAATTTGATAAGAGGGGCATTCAGATTCCGTACCCGCAGATGGATGTGCATATGCATCATTGACCGGTCGGCTTGCAGATTTTACAAAGTGTAAAAAAATGTTAAGAGAATTGAAATTGCATTCTTCGACAAATGGTATATAATAATTCAGAAATACTAAGAAACGGAGTAAGATGAAGGGGTATTATGTCAAAAAAGAAGGGTAGAAGAAGAAAAAAGAGAAAACAGAAAAAGATACTTATCGGCGTTTATACCGGACTGATCCTGCTGCTGGCAGTTGCAGCCGGGTATATCTGGAGAAGTAATTATTACAAAACACATTTTTATAAGGATACCTGGATCAACGGACAGGATTGCAGTTATCTGACAGCTTCGGAAGTGAAGAATCTGCTGCAGGAAACAGTCAGTGAATACACGCTTAGTATCAAAACAAAAGAAGACGAAATCTATACTGTCACCGGACCACAGTTCCATCTGACGTATGTGGACGATAAAGGCGTGGACAAGCTGCTAGCAGAACAGAAACCGATGCAGTGGATCCTGCATGCGTTCAAAGGTGGCAAATACGAGGTATCGGCAAATACCACCTATGAAGAAGATGCAGTGGAACCGATTCTGAGAAGCCTTCCTTTTATGAATGAGGCGAATATCACACAGCCACAGGATGCTGCTTTGCAGGAGACAGACAGCGGATATGTGATCACGCCTGAGGTAGAAGGAAATGCACTGGATGAGGACAAAGTGATCTCACTGGTGAAGGAAGCGGTGCAGAATGAAACGACAGAACTTTCCTTAGCGGATCAGGACTGTTATCTGAAACCGACGGTTTATCAGAATGATGAAGCTTTGAACCAGCAGATGAACACGCTGAACTCTCTGACCGGTGCAAAACTGACCTACACGGTAAAAGGTACAACCTCTACGATTGACCATGCAGTACTAAAATCTTGGCTGGTACAGGATGAAAATGGCAATTATTCGATCGATGAGTCGAAAGAGGAAGAGTTTATCAACCAGCTGGCAGATCAGATCGACACCTATGGAAAGTCCAGAAAGTTCACAACCCATGACGGTGCACAGATCACCTTGGCGACCAACAAATACGGCTGGCAGGTAGATCGGGAAAAATCCCTGGAGGATCTGAAAGAAGCCCTGGCAGAAGGCAAAGAACAGGAGATGGAACTGTCCTACAGCCATAAGGCGAAGGGAAGCGGCGACAATGATCTGGGCGATGTCTATGTGGAGATCAGCATTGACAGACAGACGATGTGGTGTTACAAAAACGGACAGGTTGTGGTAGAGACACCGGTTGTTACCGGAGATATTTCCAAAGCGGGAAGAGCTACTCCGAAAAACGGATGCTGGCCGATCTTCTGGAAGACAACAGAGTACACGATGAACGGACCGAGGGATGAGAACGGAACACCGGAATATACGACGTTCGTTCATTACTGGATGCCGTTTAATGGTGGTGTCGGAATTCATGATCTGGCAAGCCGCGGAAATAATTTCGGCGGCGATATTTACAAAACGAATGGATCCCATGGATGTATCAATACACCTCTGGCGGCTGTGAAGACGATCTATGAGACGGTATCGGTGGGAACTCCGGTGATTGTATATTAGAAATGAAACAAAGAGAAAGTAAGGAGACTGACTATGATTGCACAGGAATATAAAAAAATGTTAGGAGCAAAATCCGTAATCCGTGAGATGTTTACTTACGGAACCGAACGGGCAAAAGAGATCGGAAGAGAGAATGTATTTGACTACAGTCTTGGTAATCCGTCTGTACCGGTTCCGGAAAAATTCACAAAGAAAATGATCGAACTGCTGGAGACGGAAAGCCCGGTAGCTCTTCATGGATACAGCCCGAGCCTCGGTATCGACAGCGTGCGTGAGGCGGTAGCGGTATCTCTGGAAAAACGTTTCGGTCTGCCATATAAAAAAGAACATATTTTCATGTGCTCCGGTGCTGCAGCAGCTCTGGCACATGCCTTCCGTGCAGTCACTGTCCCGGGAGATTCCATCCTTACTTTTGCACCGTTTTTCCCGGAATACAACCCGTATGTCAATCTGACAGGAGCAAAGCTGAAAGTTGTTCCGCCGGATCTGAAAGGATTCCAGATTGACTTTGAAAAATTCGAGACCATGCTGACAAACGATGTGACAGCAGTTCTGATCAATACACCGAATAACCCGTCCGGTATCGTATACACGAACGAGACAGTCAAAGAACTGGCGCGGATCATGGAGAAAAAAGCAGCAGAATACGGTCATGAGATTTATCTGATCTCAGATGAGCCGTACCGTGAGATTGTTTTTGAAGGCGTGGATGCACCGTTTATCGCAAAATGCTATCCAAATACGATCACCTGTTACTCCTTCAGCAAATCCCTGTCCCTTCCGGGAGAGAGAATCGGTTATGTGGCGGTGTCACCGAACTGTAATGAGGCGGAAACCATCGTAGATATGTGCGGTCAGATTTCCCGCGGTATCGGTCATAACTGCCCGGCATCCCTGATTCAGCTGGCAGTGGCAGATTGTCTGTACGATACTTCAGACCTGTCAGTGTATGAGAAAAATGCCAATATTCTCTATGATGCCCTGACCGGTATGGGATTTGAGATCGTACGCCCGGGCGGAACCTTCTACATGTTCCCGAAAGCTCCGGAACCGGATGCGGTTGCATTCTGTAAGAGAGCGATGAAACAGGATCTGCTGTTAGTACCTGGCGATACCTTCGGCTGCCCGGGATATTTCCGTATGGCTTACTGCATCGAGACGGAGAAAGTAGAACGGTCTCTGGATGCGTTCCGAAAACTGTAAAAGAAATAAGAGAAGAGATAGAAAAAGAAAAGGTGATGGAACAGAGAAGCTCCATCACCTTTTCTTGAAATATAGTTATGATACTTGGAAATGATCTTGCTGCATGGAAATGGTAAATACCATGCGGCAGAACGAAAAAACGCCCGCCACCTGCGATGCAAATGACGAACGCTTCTGGAAAGCTGAAAATGGGACTTGAACCCACGACCCCTTCATTACGAGTGAAGTGCTCTACCAACTGAGCTATTTCAGCCTGTGACTCAACACAAAAGATATTATATATGATTTGTGAAAAAAAGGCAAGAGCTTTTGTGCATTTTTATGGAAGTTTTTGAAAAAACAGGAAAACTCATCAAAAACAGGACGGAAAGACAGAGAATATGAGGCTGGTTCGCGCTTTGAAATCTGAGGAGAGTATGATATAATGAGCGTTAACGAGCCAGAAGCGTGCTTGCACGGTTATGGGGAGCGGCGAATGGCGATCATGAACGAAGTTCATGATATAATGAGCGTCAGCGAGCGGGAACAAACGCAGTTTGTTCATCGGGAGCGGCAATGGCGATAGTATGCCAGAGTGTAAGAGAATAAGAATCATGTCAGAACAGACAGAAATGAGGATAAAAATGAAAACCTTAGTATTGGCAGAAAAACCTTCTGTGGGAAGGGACATCGGCCGGGTGCTTCACTGTACGCCACAGGGAAACGGATTCCTGGAAGGAAAGGATTATATCGTTACCTGGGGACTGGGACATCTGGTCACCTTAAAAGACCCGGAAGGATACGATAAAAAATATAAAGAATGGAAGATGGAAGAACTTCCGATCGTGCCGAAAAAACTGGAAACCGAAGTGATCCGACAGACGGCAAAACAGTTCCAGACGGTGAAAAAACAGGTACAGCGGCAGGATGTCAAAGAGATCGTGATTGCGACGGATGCCGGAAGAGAGGGAGAACTGGTGGCGCGCTGGATCTTAAAAGAAGCGAGAAACCAGAAACCGTGCCGGAGACTGTGGGTGTCTTCCGTGACAGACAAGGCGATCCGGGATGGATTTGCTCAGCTGAAAAACAGCAAAGAGTACGATCCGTTATACCGGGCAGCAGTGTCCCGCGCAGAAGCGGACTGGCTGGTCGGCATCAACGCGACCAGAGCACTGACCTGCAAATATAACGCACAGTTGTCCTGCGGCCGGGTACAGACTCCTACGCTTGCGATGATCCAGGCGAGAGAAAATGAGATCCACCAGTTTGTGCCGGAAAGCTACTATACGATCACAGCAAAAGCAGACGGTATCACATTTACCTGGAAAGAAGGAAAAACAGGCAGCCTCCGCACTTATCAGAAAGAGCGTGCCGAGGAGATCAAAAAGAAATGTGAGAACCACAGCCTGATCATCAAAAAGACAGAAAAGAAAGAGAAAAAAGTATACCCGCCACTCCTGTATGATCTGACCGAACTTCAGCGGGATGCGAACAAACGGTTTGGATTTTCCGCAAAAGAGACTCTGAATATTATGCAGCGCCTCTATGAGAATCATAAAGTACTTACCTATCCAAGAACAGACTCCCGGTATCTGACCTCGGATGTTGTGGGAACCTTATCGGAGCGTCTGGATGCCTGTGCGGTCGGTCCGTACCGGAAGATGGCACTGACAGTAAAAGCACAGCACCCGGAGACGAAAAAATGGTCCTTTGTGGATAATAAAAAAGTATCTGACCACCATGCGATCATCCCTACGGAACAGTTCGTGGATCTGACGCATATGACAAATGAGGAGCGAAAAATCTATGATCTCGTGGTGCGCCGGTTTTTAAGCGCTTTCTACCCGCCGTGCAGATATGAAGAGACGGTGATCTATGCAGAGAGCGCGGGTGAACAGTTTGTTGCCAGAGGAAAAGTCATGATCGACGAGGGATTCCGTCAGACGCAGGAACTGGATACGGAGGATGAAGAAGATACCTCCCGGGATCTCAAAGATCAGACGCTTCCGAAGATCAGCCAGGGAATGGAAATGAAACAGGTGCGGGTGGATATCCGGGAAGGGAAAACCACGCCGCCGCCACGTTTTACCGAGGCAACACTGCTTTCTGCGATGGAAAATCCGGTAAAATACATGGAAAACAAAGACCGCGAGATGGTAAAAACTATCGGAGAAACCGGCGGACTCGGAACGGTTGCCACGAGAGCGGATATTATCGAGAAATTGTTCCACACGTTCTTGCTGGAAAAGAAGGGCAACGAGATCCATATTACATCCAAGGCAAAACAGCTGTTGGAGTTAGTGCCGGAGGATCTGAAAAAGCCGGAACTGACTGCCGAGTGGGAGATGAAGCTTTCGAAAATTGCAAAAGGAGAGCTGGACGACCGTGCGTTTATGAGTGAGATCCGCGGCTATACCAAAGAACTGCTGCAGGAGATCCGCACGGAAGAGGGAACCTTCCGCCATGAAAACATGACAAATAAAAAATGCCCGAACTGCGGGAAACGCTTGCTTGCCGTCAATGGAAAGAACGCGAAACTTCTGGTGTGCCAGGATCGTGCCTGCGGATACCGCGAAACCGTATCCCGCACAACGAACGCGAGATGTCCGGTCTGCCATAAGCGGATGGAAATGATCGGAAAAGGGGATGACAGTATGTTTGTCTGCTCCTGCGGACACAAAGAACGTCTCTCCAAATTCCAGGAGCGACGGAAAAAAGAGGGCGGCGGTGTATCCAAACGGGACGTGCATGCTTATATGAAGAAACAGCAGAAAGAGACAAAAGAACCGGTGAATTCCGCATTTGCCGACGCATTGAAGAATATCCGGCTGAACTAGGAGGAAAAGATGCAAAAAGAAGATGTTCGGTTACGACAGGTGATCATACATATTATGGATTCTACGATGGGGATGCCGGTGCTGTCCGACCAGGTGATTGATTTCGGATCGGACTTTGGGGATTTCCTGCGGGCACATATTTTTCGGCTGTTAGAGAGCGATGATATGAAAAAATGTTCTTTTGACGAAGGCTCTCAGGTACAGGCGGAACTGGAAGCGTACAGCGAAGAAAACTTTATCCCGGTCAGTCAGAAACTGGGAGAACTGCTTTACAGTGTTATGAATAAAAATATCGACATTCCGCCGGCGGATCTTCTGGTGGTGGAATATGAGATCGAACAGCAGCGTTTTCTGGCGCTGTTAAAGATGAATTATAAAACGTATTACACCCACATGACGGACTCGGATCCGTGGGGAAACAGCAATTCCGTCATCAAACAGAAAGCGATCTTGCCGGGGGAAAACCAGAAACTGGCAGAGGCGGCGCTGATCGATCTGGCGGATAAAAACCTGAAGGTCATCGAGAAAAAATATGATGTCAACGGAGTAAAGACAAATTATTTTTCTCAGCTGTTTTTGCAGTGCCACGGTTCCTTGTCACCAAAATCCAAACTGGCGATCGTGGCAAAAGCAGTGGACGATGTGCAGAAAAAGTTTTATCACGAGTCCGAGCAGTTTGAGGTGCAGATGGAGACGAAAAGCATCATCAATCAGGCACTGGAAGAAGATGGGGGCTTCGCGGTGCCGGTACTGATCGATAAGATTTTCAAAGAACAGGAAGAGATGAAGGAACAGGTGATTGAAAAGCTGGATAAGTATCATCTGACGGAGACGGAAGTGGAACCGCAGAATCCGGCGACAACCAGAAAATACGGAAAACAGAACCTGATCACCGATACCGGTATTGAGATCCGGATCCCGATGGAACAGTATCAGAACAAAGATAAAGTTGATTTTATCACGAATCCGGACGGAACGATCTCCGTACTGATCAAAAATGTAGGAAGTATTATCAGCAAATAAAATAATAAATAAGAGACAAAGAGGGTTATGAGTATGAAGAAAAAAACAGTGCTGCTGGCACTTATGCTGGCGGGAGTGATGGGACTGTCCGGATGTAAAGCCTGGGATGTAGTCTGTGATGTACTGGCTGTCGGAACCACAAAAGTGGAAAAAGATAACGGAACGAAGGTGGATCTTGAGGGGAAGACACCGGAGGTAAAAGACGATGACAGTACAGATCTGGAAACGGCAGACAGCAAAACGACTTTCGGAAATGACGAAAAAACGAACGACACGAAAAAGAATGATACTAAAAAGAGTGACACAAAAGACAGCACGACGGACAGTAACAAGACGGATAAAAAGAGGGTAACGATGCCTTCCGAGACACCGACACCGGAACCGAGTCATACGCCGACACCGACGCCGTCTGTGGCGGAAAAGAAAGAGGAAAGCGGTCACATGATCACCTGCACCTCTCCGGTCAATGTGCGTGATGCGGCAAGCAGCCAGAGCCATGTGATCGGGGAACTCGCAAAGGGAGACCAGGTGGAAAAAATTGGTGAGGACGGCGGCTGGATAAAGATTCGCTACCAGGGACAGGAAGCCTGGGTATACGAGGATTATATGTCGGAGAAAAACAGCCGGAAAGAGGAAACAAAAACAGAAACATCGAAACAGACAGATCGTTCTGCCGATGAGAAATCAGAAACGTATCATTTCGGAAATGCTGGAGAAGACCAGACAGATTAACGAAACCAGATGGTGATAAAAGATTAAGGAAAAAGTGTGAGGGATAGACCCCTCATAAGGATTCACAGGAGGACATGCCCTGTGGCATGGAAAAACAATGGCGAAAAAGAGAATGACAAAAAAAGAAAGAATGCGGCAAAGAAGACGGAAACAGAGACTGATGTTTGGCGGTGGATTGCTGCTTGTGGCGGTTGTATTTACCGCGATCCTGCTTCTGCTCAGTTCCAAAGGATGCGGACCATCAAAAGCAGAGGACGGTGAGGTGGAAGCAGTGCCGTCCGCGGAGGCTACAGAGGAGCCGACAGCTGAACCGACACCGACGGCAGAACCGGTACCATCGGTCGATATTAGCAATATCAACAGCCAGTCCGGGATTCTGGTGAGACTTTCTGACGGTGAAGTAGTGGCAGAAAAAGACGCAGATGCAAAGATTTATCCTGCATCCATGACAAAGATCATGACAGCGATCGTCGGTCTGGAAAATCTGTCGGATCTGAACGAGACGATCACGATCGACCGGGATATGTATGACCGGCTGTATACTGAAGGCGCTTCTCTGGCGGGTTTCGGAGCGGGAGATGAAGTAAAAGCAATCGATATCCTTTACGGCGTGATGCTTCCTTCCGGCGCAGAGTGCTGCGTGGGACTGGCACAGCATCTGTTCGGCTCCGAGGAGAATTTTGTGGCAAAGATGAATGAAAAGGCAGCAGAACTGGGTATGGACAATACACATTTTGTGACCTGTACAGGACTGCATGATGAAAATCATTATACAACCGTGCGTGATCTGACCAAACTGTTAAGTTACGCCCTGCAGAATGATACCTTCCGGCAGATCTACTGCACCTCAGAATATACGACAAGTGCTACCGCATCCGCACCGGAAGGACTGCATTTCCTGAGTACGATGTTCAAGAAGATGGATTCTCCCGCGGTCAATGGCGGAGAGATCGAAGGCGGAAAGACCGGATATACCAGCGAAGCCGGACAGTGTCTGGCGAGTCTTGCCAAAGTAGACGATGTGGAATATATCCTGGTGACCGCAGGAGCCCCGGGAGGACCTTCCACCGAGCCATACCATATCGAGGATGCCAAAACCGTCTATAACCGTATCCAGGCGGGAGAACAGGGATCTGTGGCAGATACGGCAGCAGATTCACAGGATGATCAGGCGACGACAGAGACGGACGAAGCTGCCTGAAAGATTTTAAGGAAAAGTTAAGAAAAAAGAAGAAAGATTCGTCAGAAGTGTATGGTATGATAGGAACATCAAAGGAGATCTTATTATACTAACAGGTTCGAATAGACAGAAGTGTTTTCCGTGCGGCCACATGGAAAACACTTCTTTTGTATATGTAATTTCCTGTAAAGTAAAAAAATGACCCGAAAGCATCAGCTTCCAGGTCATTTTCTCAAGTTAAGGGATGCAAATATTATGCTCTTTCAACTTTGCCGGATCTCAGGCAAGAAGTACAAACGTACATTTTCTTAGCTCCACCGTCTACCTTAACCTTTACAGATTTTACATTGGATTTCCACATTTTGTTAGATCTTCTATGGGAATGGCTCACGTTGTTTCCGAAATGAGCACCTTTTTCACAGATCGCACACTTTGCCATGACTGCACCTCCTTAACACTATTTATCGTAATCGTTCGTAATCATAGATTCGCAACACTAGATATTCTAACAGAAGAATTATCATTTTGCAAGCAAAAATATAAATTTTTCAAAAATTATATTTCTTTTTCTACAAAAACAGGTTATAATACATACAGTATAATTCATGAACGAGGGAATTTCTACCCCAAAATGGATTATAAAATGAGAAAAAGAGCAGGTTATTGTAGAAGACTCAAAAAGTGTCCGGGCAGCAGAACCGGAAAACCGGAGAAGACGAACGGCGGGCAGAACAATAACCGGGAATGGAGGTTGACCTATGAAAGGGCGTATGAACACGGGAATGGGAGAAATTACCATCAACACAGATGTAATCGCCACTTATGCAGGCAGTGTGGCTGTGGAGTGTTTCGGTATTGTAGGTATGGCTGCAGTAAATATGAAAGACGGTCTGGTAAAACTTTTGAAGAGAGACAGTCTCAAACATGGAATCAACGTTACATTAAATGAAAACAAGATCTCCCTGGATTTCCATGTGATTGTAGCTTACGGAGTAAGTATCCGTGCGGTTTCTGACAACCTGATTGCCAATGTAAAATATAAAGTGGAGGCATTCACCGGTATTGAAGTGGAAAACATCAATATTCTGGTAGAAGGCGTCCGTGTGATTGATTAATTGAAGGAGGAGCTTTAGAAAGCGATGAATACAATAGATGCCAAACTGCTTGCCAGGATGTTTCTGGCAGGAGCTAAGAATCTGGAAGTAAAAAAAGAGTGGATCAATGAGTTAAACGTGTTTCCGGTACCGGATGGTGATACAGGAACCAATATGACTCTGACGATCATGTCAGCAGTAAAAGAGGTAAACGGTCTGGAAGACGTACAGATGACCACGCTGGCAAAAGCTATTTCCTCAGGATCTTTACGTGGCGCGCGGGGAAATTCCGGTGTTATTCTCTCTCAGCTGCTTCGTGGATTTACCAAAGGAATCCGTGATCTGAAAGAACTGGATGCCGTAGCACTGGCACGTGCGGTAGACAAAGGTGTGGAGACTGCATACAAGGCAGTTATGAAACCGAAAGAAGGAACGATCCTTACCGTGGCAAGAGGGGTTGCAGATAAAGCACTGGAGCTGGCCGAGGATGCGGAAGATTTACAGACCTTCCTGGAGGATGTACTGGAAGAAGGACGCAGAGTGCTTGCCAAAACTCCGGATATGCTGCCGGTACTGAAAGAAGCTGGTGTTGTGGATTCCGGCGGACAGGGTCTGATGGTTGTTCTGGAAGGTGCATTTGACGCATTTATGGGAAAAGAAGTAGATCTGACCTTTGATGCCGGAGAAAATGCAAAAGTCGTAAAAGTGACTCCGCAGGCAGAAGCAGATATCAAGTTCGGATACTGTACAGAATTTATCATTGTATTAAATAAAAAATTCACAGCAGAGGATGAGGTGGACTTTAAAGCATACCTGAGTTCTCTGGGTGATTCTATTGTGTGCGTGGCTGACGATGAAGTGGTTAAGATTCACGTACATACCAACGATCCGGGACTGGCGATCCAGCGTGCACTGACCTATGGTTCCCTGTCCAGAATCAAGATCGATAACATGCGTGAAGAACATCAGGAAAAACTGATCAAAGATGCAGAAAAAGTAGCAGCACAGCAGGCAGAAGAAGAGGCAGCAAAAGCGCCGAAGAAAGAGGTAGGATTTATCTCTGTATCGATCGGTGACGGATTTGGACAGATCTTCCGTGACCTGGGTGTGGATTATCTGATCGAGGGCGGTCAGACCATGAACCCGAGTACCGAAGATATGCTGACAGCGATCAGCAAAGTAAATGCAGACCATATCTTTATCCTGCCGAACAACAAAAACATCATTCTGGCAGCAAATCAGGCGAAAGCACTGACAAAAGATAAAGATATCATTGTAATCCCGACCAAGACCGTACCACAGGGTATCACAGCAGTGATCAACTATGTACCGGAAAAATCCGTGGAAGACAATGAAAAAGACATGACAGAAGAAATCTCCCGCGTAAAGACCGGTCAGATCACTTATGCGGTAAGAGATACCCATATCGATGACAAAGAGATCCATGAGGGAGATATCATGGGTATCGGCGATCATGGTATGCTGGCTGTCGGAAAAGAAGTGGCAGCAGTAGCAAAAGAAACCGTAGAACAGATGGTAGATGATGAGACAGAACTGATCAGCATCTACTATGGAGAAGGTTTCACAGAGGAAGAGGCGGAAGCACTGGCAGGAGAACTGGAAGAACAGTACGATTACTGTGATATCGAAGTAAACTGCGGTGGACAGCCGATCTACTACTGTATTATTTCTGTAGAATAATAATACCCAAAAATGGGAGAAGAATAGAAAAAGATGCTGGACCTATGAGCAGTTCAGCATCTTTTTCAGGTTTGGGAAGAGGTGAGAGAAAAGTATGAGAGAAAATGAATCGATTCGTGCGCTGAAGGGCGTGGGGGAGAAGACAGAGAAGTTATTTCAGAAAGTGGGAGTTTCTACGGTGGGACAGCTTCTCCGGTATTATCCCAGAGATTATGATATTTATCGGGAACCGGTGAGCGTGGACAGTCTGAATGATCAGGAGACGGGTGCGGTTCTTGCAACGCTGACGGCATCGTTGGATATGAAAAAAGTCCGGAATCTGACCGTGATCTCCGGAACGGTTGCGGATGCTACCGGACGCTGTCGCGTCACCTGGTTTAATCAGCCGTATCTTCGTAACCAGCTGCGGCGCGGGATGACTTTTGTATTTCGTGGAAAAATGAGTAAAAAGGGGAATCTGTCCGTCCTGGAACAGCCCGAGATCTATACACCGGCGGCATATGAGGAAAAACTAAACAGCATGCAGCCGAAATACGCGCTGACTGCCGGTCTCAGCAATCATATGGTCACGAAAATGGTGAAAGCTGCGCTGGAACAACTGGATCTGACACAGGATTATCTGCCGGAAGAGATCCGGCTGGAATACGAACTGGCAGAATATAATTTTGCAGCGGTGCAGATTCATTTTCCATCGAACCAGGAACAGTATCTGGAAGCGAGAAAACGGCTGGCATTCGATGAATTTTTATTATTTATCCTGGGGCTGAAGCAGTTGAAAGAACAGACGGCGGCGGATAAAAACCACTACCGGATGAAAGAAGTCTGGAAGACGGAGGAAGTGATCGAGAATCTGCCGTATCAGCTGACCGGGGCACAGAAGAACGTCTGGTATGAGATCGAGCAGGATCTGCGGGGCGAAAAACTGATGACCCGTCTGGTGCAGGGAGATGTGGGAAGCGGTAAGACGATCGTAGCGTTTCTGGCGATGATCATGACGGCAGAAAATGGTTATCAGAGTGCAATCATGGTTCCGACCGAGGTGCTTGCAAAACAGCATTATGAGGCGCTGACAAAACTTCTGGAAGAAAGTGGTCTGCTGGAACAGTACCAGCCGGTGTTTCTGACGGGATCCAACACAGCGAAAGAGAAACGGCAGATCTATGAGGCAATCGCATCCGGAGAGACACGGATGATCGTGGGAACGCATGCACTGATCCAGGAAAAGGTGATCTACGAAAGCCTGGGATTGGTGATCACCGATGAACAGCACCGGTTTGGTGTGCGCCAGAGAGAAGAATTTTCTTCGAAGGGGCAGAAACCGAATATCCTGGTCATGAGTGCGACACCGATCCCGCGAACACTCGGGATCATTCTGTACGGAGATCTGGATATCTCGATCATCGACGAACTGCCGGCACAGAGACTGCCGATCAAGAACTGTGTGGTGGACACCAATTACCGCGAAAAAGCCTATCGTTTTATCGAAAGACAGGTACAGGAAGGACACCAGGTCTATGTGATCTGTCCGATGGTGGAAGAGAGCGAGGGCATGGATGGAGAAAATGTCATCGACTATGCCGAACGGCTGCGCCATGAGCTGCCATCTTCGATCACCGTGGGAATTCTCCATGGAAAGATGAAACCGAAAGAAAAAAATGAGATCATGGAAGCGTTCAGTGAGAACCGGATTCAGGTGCTGGTTTCCACGACGGTTGTGGAGGTCGGCGTCAATGTGCCGAATGCTACTGTGATGATGGTGGAAAATGCGGAACGCTTCGGGCTTGCCCAGCTGCATCAGCTGCGCGGGCGCGTGGGACGTGGACAGTGGCAGTCGTACTGTATCTTTATTCACGGAAAAAATCAGGCGGAAAAATCAAAACGCCTGCAGATCCTGAACAAGTCAAATGACGGTTTTTATATTGCACAGGAAGACCTGAAACTGCGTGGACCGGGAGATCTGTTTGGTGTGCGCCAGAGCGGGGATCTGAACTTTGAGATTGCTGATATTTTCCGGGATGCATCCATCCTCAAAAAAGCCAGTGATGCGGCAGGATATATCCTGTCTCTGGATGGTACACTGGAACTTCCGCAGCATCGTCTGCTGAAAAAAAAACTGGAAGAATTTGCCGGAAGACAGATGGAAGATCCGGGGTTGTAGGTTGTGTTTTTGAAGAAAAACTTGCAAAATGTGGAAAGATGGGGTAAACTAACTGCTGTAGTTGACTGATGTTTGCAGATGATATTCTGAAAAACAGACAGCGAAAACGAAGGAAACGGTAACGTTGACTTGAGTGTGATTTTGAGGAGGATTATGAATATGGCAGTTAAGAAAACAGTTGCGAAAGCAGCAAAACCGGCAGTTGAAACAGAGGCAGTAAAAGCTGAAGCAACAAAAGCAGCAGCAAAAACTACCGAGAAAGCAGCAGAAGCAAAGACAACTGAAACTGCAAAGAAAGCACCTGCGAAGAAAACAACCGCAAGAAAAACACCGGCAAAGAGAACGACAACAAAGAAAGCGGCTGTAGTGACAGAAGAAGTGTATCTGCAGTATGCGGGAAAAGAATTCTCATCCGCAGATCTGACCGCAAAAGTAAAAGAGATCTGGAAAGAGATGGGTAAAAAAGCAGCAGACTTAAAGGACATCAAAGTATATGTAAAACCGGAAGAGAATGCAGCTTACTATGTGATCAACAATGAAGAGACTGGAAGTTTTGGCTTATAATAGAGACTGAAAAACAATGCAACGAAAAATCTCCCGGGGAGAGCATTTTCCCGGGAGATTTTGTGCGTTCAGGAAGTCAGCAGTCGATTACTGCATGCTGCCCCCTGTATAACCGGATCCCTGGCTCATCTGTTTTTCCTGAGCTTCGATCATTTTTTTGACCATATAACCACCGACAGATCCGTTCTGTTTGGAGGTCAGGTTTCCGTTATACCCATCAGAAAGGGGTACACCCAGTTCGTTTGCTACTTCAAATTTGAAACGGTCTAACGCACCTTTTGCTTCCGGTACTGCTGCTGTGTTAGTAGAAGTTTTGGACATGATTGGTTTCCTCCTTGACTTATAGGTTTTTGTGTAACTTGTTGTTACGCTGTTAGTATGTGACGGAAGAAAAAAATAACACTAGAAATTTTTGCAAATACTGGATAACCTTATATTTTTTGGTACAAACTTACAAAAACAATTGCAGATAACCTAGTGATTTGATATAATAAAGCTAAATTTGGATGAGAGGGCGGGTTAGAGCATGAACATTGGAATTATTGCGCATAACAGCAAAAAAACATTGATTGAAGATTTTTGTATTGCGTATAAAGGAATTTTGGGAAAACATGAAATATACGCAACGGGCACTACCGGCCGGAGAATTGAGGAAGTTACCAATCTGAGAGTGCACAAGTTCCTGGCAGGATCCGTGGGCGGAGACAAACAGTTTATGGCGATGATTGAGAGAAACGCCATGGATCTGGTGATTTTATTTCATAATCCGAATATGACAAGTCCGAAGGAACCGAACGTGTACCAGATTGCAAGCTGCTGTGATCAGTATAATATTCCGGTAGCAACCAACATTGCAACGGCAGAATCTCTGATTCTGGGACTGGACAGAGGTGACCTGGACTGGAGAAGCCAGATATAAGAATAGTTAAGGAAGAAAACAGAACGATATGAGAGTAATTGCGGGAAAGGCGCGTAGTCTGCGTCTGAAAACCATCGAAGGTATGGACACAAGACCGACCACTGACCGGATCAAAGAGACATTATTTAATATGATTCAGCCATTCATCGCAGACAGCAGATTTCTGGATCTGTTTGCGGGAAGCGGTGGCATTGGCATCGAGGCGTTGAGCCGCGGTGCTTCTTGTTGTGTATTTGTGGAACAGCAGAGAAAGGCAGCGGAATGTATCCGGGAGAATCTGGCATTTACCAGACTCAAAGACAGCGCGACTCTGCTGGTGACAGATGCGGTATCGGCAGTGCGGAAACTGAACGGGGAAGAAGCGTTCTCCTGGATTTTTATGGATCCGCCATATGGCAAAGGTCTGGAGTTTCAGGTGCTGGAAGCGCTGCAGGGAACTACGTTGGTCGATGAAGAGACAAGAATCATTATCGAAGAGTCTCTTGACGTTACCTGGGAGCAGGCGGAAGCTCTCGGCTATGAAATCATAAAAGAAAAGAAATACAAGACGAATCAGCATGTATTTCTGAAAAAAAGAGGAGAATTATGACAACTGCTGTTTATCCCGGTTCGTTTGATCCGGTTACAAATGGACATTTAGATGTAATATCACGGGGCGCGGCGCTTTTTGACAAGGTGATTGTGGGCGTTTTACACAATTCTACAAAAAGTCCGTTGTTTTCTGTGGAAGAACGTGTTAGAATATTAAACGAAGCGACCAGAGATCTGCCCAATGTGGAGATTGTCGCATTCAGCGGACTGTCGGTGGATTTTGCCAGACAGTGTGAAGCGAAAGTGATTATCCGTGGCCTTCGGGCAATCACAGATTTTGAATATGAGCTGCAGATGGCACAGACCAACCGTGTGCTGGCACCGGATGTGGATACGATGTTTTTGACAACCAGTCTGGAGTACGCTTATCTCAGTTCAACAACAGTAAAGGAAGTGGCAGCGTTCGGCGGTGATATTTCCAAATTTGTACCGGAATTTGTGATGGATGAGGTACATAAAAAATTTAAAAAATAGAAAAACAGGAACTTACTGATAAGGAGAGAAGAAAGATGAGCAGCAGAATTGAACAGATTATTGAAGAAATCGAAGAATTTGTAGAGAGCTGTAAATATCAGCCGTTATCTACAACCAAGATTGTTGTCAATAAAGAAGAGCTGGAAGAACTGTTAAGAGAACTTCGTCTGAAAACACCGGATGAGATCAAAAGATATCAGAAGATCATCAGCAATAAAGATGCGATCCTGGCAGATGCACAGGCAAAATCTGACAGCCTGATCGCGGAAGCACAGGCAAAGACCAAAGAGATGGTAAGCCAGCATGAAATCATGCAGCAGGCATATGCACAGGCAAATGAGACCATTGCAAATGCAAACAAACAGGCACAGCAGATTCTGGATGAAGCAACGATGGATGCAAACAATATCCGTCTGAGTGCAATCTCATATACCGATGATATGATGGCAAATATGGAGCAGATCCTTGCTACCGCAATCAACGAATCCGGTGAAAAATACAGAAATTACATGGCGTCTATTCAGAGCTGCTACGATGTAGTAAAACAGAACAGATCCGAACTGGCACCTCAGGTATCCGGTGCGGATGCAGTGGATACAGAAGAGACCGCAGAAGCAGAAACTTCAGTGGAAGATCTGGACGAAGAGTAAGAGCCAGCCAACAAACAGGGTACAGACCGCATGGACGGTTTTGCCCGCAATATAAGTACGAATAGAGAGGGGGGTGCCGACGAGCATTCCCCTTGTTTGCGCTATACAGGAAAGTCCGCCGAAAGAGGCGAAGGTCAGGGACAGAAGATAGCGCCAGGATAATTTCAAAGAGGAAGCACCGACGAGAGCGATTCCGGTGGTCATTTCCGTAAGTCCGGTGAGAAATACGGAGAGAACGGGTACCGGGGAACTGCAGCGTACGACCAGGGAAGCCAGGATGGAAAACAGGATGATATAACCGCCCAGCTTTGTGATGGTTTCAAATGCATGCATGATAGAAGCATCAATCATATGACTGACAGACTTTCGGAACGATTCCGATGATGGAGATACGGGAGCGGTTGTGAGATCCCGGCAGTCCGGTTTCAGGAGCAGACGAAAAATCAGGGAAGTCAGGAACAAAGAAAGATACAGGATCAGAAATGTGTGCCCGGCAGCATGGGAGAGGTGTAAAGTATCTACGAGAAGGTAGGAACTTACAAACATCGGTCCCGGATTATTGCAGATCGTTAAGAGGTACTGAGCTTCACTTTTCGTGATTTTTCCCTCGGCAAACAGATCGGCGGTCAGTTTGGCTCCCATGGGATAACCGCAGAAGAGCCCAAGCAGAAAAGCATAGGATCCGTACATGGACAGACCGAACAGAAAACGGAAAATCCCCTTTGTTTTCTGAAGAAGGACGGAAGCCAGACCGGTATGGATAAAAAAGTCGGAGAGAATCATAAACGGAAGCAGTGACGGCAGCACATGAAAAAACCAGAGCGTCACACCGGAGGCGGAAGCCTGGAAGGCATCTTCGGGAAAGCGAAGCAGATAGACAAAAACGAAAAAAAGAAGGGTGCATAAGATTCCGGATCGCATGGGCAGCTCCTTTAGTGAGACATCGGTGTTTGATTATATATATGCCTTGATTTTTGAATGTATTTATCATAAAATAATTGTATTGTGGCCGACGGGGTAAGGTGTTCGGCTGAAAAACTGACGTCGTGAACGGAGCGCGTCAGATCGCAGGAGGTTAGAACAAATGGCAGTATTAGAAGGATTAAAACCGGAAAAAGTATTTCACTTTTTCGAAAAACTGTGTGAGATCCCACACGGATCCACGAATATGAAAGAGATCAGTGATTATCTTGTTTCTTTTGCAAAAGAAAGAAATCTGAAATATTATCAGGATGAATCCTACAATGTAGTTATCTATAAAGATGCGACCGCAGGTTACGAAGATGCACCGATTACGATCTTACAGGGTCACTGTGACATGGTTGCAGAGAAAACACCGGATTCGGATCATGATTTCATGAAAGACGGTCTGAAATTGCAGATCGAAGGAGATTATATCACAGCAGATGGTACGACACTGGGCGGTGATGACGGGATTGCAGTTGCCTATATGCTGGCAGTTCTGGATGATGACACGTTAAAACATCCGGCGCTGGAGTGTGTGATCACTACCGATGAAGAGATTGGTCTGTTGGGTGCAAAGGCACTGGATACTTCTGTTCTGAAAGGAACCCACATGATCAATATGGACTCCGAGGAAGAGGGATATCTGTGGATCAGCTGTGCCGGAGGCTTAAGCGGAACCAGCCGGATCCCGGTAGAATATCAGGAGATGGAAGGCGTGGTGACAGAAGTTCTGATCGACGGTCTGAACGGCGGCCATTCCGGAGCAGAGATTGATAAAAACCGTGCCAATGCCAATAAATTAATGGGACTGTTCCTCTATGAACTGGGACAGAAGATCGGATACAGCATCAAAGACCTGTCCGGCGGAACCAAAGACAATGCGATTACAAGAAGCTGTAAAGCAGCCATCGTAACAGATGCAGAGGATGTGGAAGAAGTAAAAGCTGTTGCGGAAAAACTGCAGGCAGAACTTCGTGCAGAATATGCGGGAAGTGATGAAGGAATCACCATTTCCGTGACACCGGGAAAAGAAGAGACGGTGGAAGCACTTTCTATGGTCAGCAAAGAAAAAGTAGTCTTCTATCTGGTGCATGTACCGTTCGGCATCGAGAAAATGAGCGGTGAGATCGAAGGACTGGTAGAGACTTCCAGCAACCTTGGTATCTTGAAACTGGGAAAAGATGCATTATATTCCACCAGCAGTGTGAGAAGCTCTGTGGGAAGCGCCAAAGAACATCTGTCCGCAAAATTACAGTATCTGACAGAATTCCTGGGCGGTTCTTACGAAGAACAGGGTGACTATCCGGCATGGGAGTATAAAAAGGATTCTCAGATGAGAGATCTGATGGTGGATGTGTACGAAGAATTGTTTGGTGAGAAACCGGCAGTAAAAGCGATCCATGCAGGTCTGGAATGTGGTCTGTTCTACGACAAGATCGAAGGACTGGACTGCGTATCCTTCGGACCGACCATGATCGATATCCACACCACAGGGGAAAAATTGTCGATCCCATCGACCAAAAAGATGTGGAAGTATCTGGTACGCACACTGGAGAAAATGAATACGATTCAGTAAATAAAAATACAGAAAAATAAAAAGGAGGGGGCTGTCGCGGCGCGGCAGCCTTTTTCTCTGAAATAAAAAAACGTTACAATTGTAGTTCTGAGAGTCGGGGAGAGAGCATAGGATATATAGGATGGGGAAAATGGAAATGCAAGAGAAGTTTTCCTGAAGGAAAAAGTATGATATAATGAACGTTAGCGAGTGGGAACAAACGAAGTTTGTTCATCGGGAGCGGTGAATGACGACCATGATAGCTGCGAAAGCAGCGTCAAGCACCGAAGGTGCGAATCATGATATAATGAGCGCAAGAGAGCCAGAGGGAGCTTGCTCACTCTTGGCGAACGGCGAAATTATGGAGTGATGAAATCACGATATAATGTACGAAAGAGACTAGATTATGACGACAGAATAAGGAGAGGTTAACATGGAAATACAATTATGGCGTGAAATACTCAGTCCCTACGAACAGGCAGTAACAGAACTGGTGGAAAAGTTCCAGCATCTGAGTCTGGAGCACAGGGAACGGGGATTGTATTCTCCCATCGAACAGGTCACAGGGCGTGTAAAAAGCATTACCAGTATTCTGGAAAAAATGAAACGAAAGAAAATTCCGTTTGAGGAAATGGAAGAACAGGTAGAAGATATCGCTGGCATCCGGATCATCTGTCAGTTTGTGGAAGATATCCAGCGAGTTTCGGATCTGATCGCCGGTCGTTCTGACATGGAAATCAAATGTATCAAAGATTATATTGCACACCAGAAAGAGAGCGGCTATCGCAGTTACCATCTGGTCATTTATTATCACGTGGAGACGTTGAATGGACCAAAGAAGATCCAGGCAGAGATCCAGATCCGGACGATGGCGATGAATTTCTGGGCGACGATTGAACATTCTTTGCAGTACAAATATAAGACAAACATCCCGCCGCATGTCAAAGAGCGGCTTGCCAACGCAGCGCAGGCGATCATTGCGCTGGACAGTGAGATGTCTTCCGTGCGAAACGAGATCATGAACGCACAGAACTCGTCTCTGATGCAGCGGAATCTGGTGATGGATATTTTACAGAATATTGAAAATCTGTATCAGAAGTCCAACCGCAGAGAGGTGGAAAAGATACAGGATGAGTTTTACCGGATCTATGCATCCAACGACTTGCAGCAGCTCAAACGTTTCCATCAACAGCTGGATATCATTGCAGAAGGGTATTGCGCCCAGGCAGTGACGAGCGAGGGATGGGATCAGAATCTGTAGATATCAGCAAAGCTGCGGAGCAATCCGTGGTATCAAATGAGTATCAATGAGTATCAAAATCACGATTACGATAAAAAGGAAGAACACAGATGCACTTACCTGAGAAATTCCAGAAGGAGATGGAAACACTTCTGGGGGATGAATATCAAGCATTTATAGAAAGTTATGACAGACAGCCGGAGAACGGGTTACGTCTGAATCGAAGAAAGGTGACGGGGGAGGAGTTCCTGGCTCGGACACCTTTCTTGCTGAAACGGATTCCGTGGATCGATAACGGGTATACTTACGGGGAGGAGACACCGGCGAAAGATCCGTATTATTACGCGGGACTGTATTATCTGCAGGAACCGAGCGCGATGACACCTGCCAACCGTCTGGCTCCCGAACCCGGTGATTATGTGCTGGATCTGTGTGCGGCACCGGGAGGAAAAGCGACCGAACTTGGCGCGAGACTGAACGGGGAAGGACTGCTTCTGGCAAACGATATCAGCAACAGCAGGGCGAAAGCGCTGTTAAAGAATCTGGAACTGATGGGAATCCCCAATATTTATGTGACCAGCGAGACCTCGGAGAAGCTGGCGAAGGTGCTGCCGGAATTTTTTGACAAGATTCTGGTGGATGCGCCGTGTTCCGGGGAAGGAATGTTCCGGAAAGAGCCGCGGATGATGGCGGACTGGGAACAGCAGGGACCGGAATATTACAGCAAACTCCAGCGGGAGATCATTCTGGATGCGGCAGATATGCTGCGACCGGGAGGGAAACTTATGTATTCCACCTGTACGTTCAGTGAGCTGGAAAATGAGGGAACGATTCAGTATCTCCTGGAACAGAGACCGGAGATGAAACTGATCCCCTGCGCGCCGTACGAAGGATTTGCCAAAGGACGCAGAGGGCTGGAAGACTGTGTGCGGATTTTTCCACACCGCATGAACGGGGAAGGACATTTTCTGGCGTTACTGGAAAAAGAGGGAGAGCCGGGAAAACGGAAAAACACAACGAAAAGAAGTTCGGAACTTCCTGCGGAAGCAAAAGAATTTCTGGAAGCCTGGGGCATGTACAGGAAAGAATGGCAGTATTATTTGCGGGAGGACCGGCTGTACGCACTCGGAAAGAAAGACGGCATGCCGGAAAATCTGCGGTATCTTCGCACCGGGCTGTATCTCGGCGACTGCAAGAAAAAGCGGTTTGAGCCATACCAGGCACTGGCGATGGCACTCGATGGAAACGGGGAGAACCGGATCCATCTGAACCGGGAAGATCCGCGGGTGATCCGTTATCTGAAAGGAGAAACGCTGGATGTATCGGATCTGGATCTGAAGAAACGAAAAGGCTGGCAGTTGGTCTGCGTGGACGGCTATCCGCTTGGCTGGGGAAAACTTGCCAACGGAAGCCTGAAAAACAAATATTATGCGGGCTGGCGCTGGCAATAAGGAGAGAAAAATGAGCGAAACCATTCGTTTGGATAAATACCTGGCGGATATGGGCTGTGGAACCAGAAGTGAGGTGAAGCAGATGATCCGTAAAGGTCAGGTGGAGGTCAACGGGGAAAAGGCGAAAAAGCCGGAATTGAAGATCACCACAGGGCAGGACCGCGTGTGCGTGGCGGGAAAAGAAATCTGCTATGAAAAATACCGGTATCTGCTGCTTCACAAACCGGCGGGTTACGTGTCGGCGACCACCGATAACCGGGATCAGACCGTACTGGAATTGTTGCCGGAGGGACTTCGCAAAGACCTGTTCCCGGTGGGACGGCTTGACAAAGATACGGAGGGATTGTTACTGCTGACGAACGACGGAGATCTCGCACACCGGCTGCTGTCTCCGAAAAAACATGTGGACAAGACCTATTATGCAAGGATTGACGGAAAAGTGGTAGCAGAAGATCAGGAAGCGTTTTTACAGGGCGTGGATATCGGGGATGAGACGAAGACACTCCCGGCGAAGCTTGAGATTTTAGAGAGCGCGGATGTTTCCGAGATCCTGCTGACGATACATGAGGGGCGTTTTCATCAGGTGAAACGGATGTTTCAGGCAAGAGGCAAACAGGTAATCTACCTGAAACGGATGACGATGGGACCACTTGTACTCGGCGAGGATCTGCCAAAAGGCGTTTACCGGGAACTGCGGAAAGACGAGCGGAAAGCGCTTGGAATTCATTGATACAGAACAGAAAGAGTAACTATTCAGTAAGGTATATTCCGCGAGATGTTTTGGCATGAATATGCCAAAATCCAGAGACATACAAGCCAAAATGCCATCACCGAAGGTGATTTTCATTGCATTTTGACTCGTAACTGTGAAGGTACTGAATAGTTATAAAGGATTATTATATATGTTAGAAAATATCAAAGCAGTGCTGTTTGATCTGGACGGCACACTGGTGGATTCGATGTGGATGTGGAAGGACATCGATATCGAATATCTGGGGCGGTATGGATATGAATTACCGTCGGAACTGCAAAAAGAGATTGAAGGAATGAGCCTCTCCGAGACAGCCGTGTACTTTAAGGAACGGTTTGCCATCCAGGAGAGTCTGGAAGAAATCAAGAGCATCTGGATGGATATGGCAAGGGATAAATATACCCACGAAGTGCCACTGAAGCCGGGAGCAAGAGAGTTTCTGGTGTGGCTGAGACAGCAGGGGATCCGTACAGGAATCGCAAGTTCCAACGGAATCGAGCTGGTTGAGACTGTCCTGAAAGCACAGGGAATCCGGGAATATCTGGAATCCGTACATACCTGCTGCGAAGTTCCGAAAGGGAAACCTGCCCCGGATATTTATCTTATGGTGGCAGAGACACTGGGAGTAAAACCGGAAGAATGTCTGGTCTTCGAGGATGTTCCGATGGGCATTCTGGCAGGAAAAAATGCCGGTATGCGCGTCTGTGCGGTAGAAGATACCTTCAGCGCCAACCAGCGGGAAGAAAAGAAAAAACTTGCGGATTATTATATAGAAAGTTATGATGAGATACCAAGAGAAAGGATGCAGCCATGAGCGGACAGTTTTTGCCGGTGACGATGGAAGAATGCCGGGAGAGAGGAATTGAACAGCCGGATTTTGTCTATGTGTGCGGAGACGCTTATGTGGATCATTCTTCTTTCGGAGCGGCGATCATCTGCCGCCTGTTAGAAAGCCGGGGATACTCGGTGGGAATGATCGCCCAGCCGGACTGGAAAGATCCGGAAAGCGTTCAGGTGTTCGGCGAACCGCGTCTTGGATTCCTCGTATCTGCCGGAAATATGGATTCTATGGTAAATCATTATACCGTATCCAAAAAACACAGACAAAAAGACTCCTATTCTCCGGGTGGAGAGATGGGACACCGGCCGGACCGGGCAGTGATCGTCTACGGCAATCTGATCCGCAGAACGTATAAAAAGACGCCGATCATCCTGGGCGGTATTGAGGCGAGCCTTCGGAGACTGGGGCATTACGATTACTGGTCCGATCAGGTGAAACGAAGCGTACTGCTGGATTCCGGGGCGGATCTGATCTCTTACGGCATGGGAGAACATTCGATCATTGAGATCGCGGATGCGCTGGCTTCCGGGCTGGATGTGAAAGATATCACATTTATCCGGGGAACGGTGTACCGCTGCAAGAGTGTGGAACATATACCGGAACCGCTGTATCTGCCATCCTTTGAAGAAATCAAAGAAAAGAAAGAGCAGTATGCAAGAAGCTTCGGTATCCAGCATCAGAATACCGACCCGTATCAGGCAAAGGTTCTGGTAGAAGATTACGGCAATCAGGGGTATGTGGTACAGAATCCGCCGGCGTATCCGCTGAGCGAGCAGGAGATGGACGATGTATATCATCTGCCGTTTATGCGGACGTATCATCCGATGTATGAAAAAAAAGGCGGGATCCCGGCGATTGAGGAGATCAAGTTCAGTCTTACCAGTAACCGTGGATGTTTCGGCGGCTGTAATTTCTGTGCACTGACCTTTCATCAGGGGCGGATCGTGCAGGTTCGAAGCCACGAATCGCTGTTAGAAGAAGCAGTCGAGATGACGAAAGATCCTGATTTTAAGGGGTATATTCACGATGTGGGCGGTCCTACGGCAGATTTCCGTCAGCCGGCGTGTAAAAAGCAGCTGACTAAAGGAGCCTGTACGAACCGTCAATGTCTGTTTCCGACACCGTGTAAGAATCTGATCGCGGATCATTCGGATTATCTTACCCTGCTTCGAAAGCTTCGGAAGGTTCCGAAAGTGAAGAAAGTATTTATCCGTTCGGGCATCCGTTTTGACTATGTGCTGGCGGATCCGAAGAGCCATTTCTTACAGGAACTGGCGGATTATCATGTGAGCGGGCAGTTGAGGGTGGCACCGGAACATGTGGCGGACAAAGTCCTGGAAAAAATGGGAAAACCATCCCATAAAGTCTACCAGGAATTTTTAAAACAGTATTATGCCTGCTGTAAAAAAAGCGGGAAAGAACAGTATGCGGTTCCTTATTTTATGTCTTCCCATCCGGGATGCGGACTGAAAGAGGCGGTGGAACTGGCAGAATATATCCGGGATATGGGATTTATGCCGGAGCAGGTACAGGATTTTTATCCGACACCGTCGACGATCTCCACCTGTATGTATTATACGGGACTGGATCCGCGGACGATGGAGAAGGTGTATGTACCGGTCAATCCGCATGAGAAAAACATGCAGAGGGCGCTGATCCAGTACCGGCGTCCGGAGAATCGGAAACTGGTGGAGGAAGCGCTGATCAAGGCAGGAAGACAGGATCTGATCGGATTCGGTCCGAAGTGCCTGATCCGTCCGTATGACGGCAGACGGGCACAGAAGGTTGAAAATCTGAAAACACAGACAGGCTCCGCAGGAAAGAACAGAAAAAATGGAAGAGGAAATCTAAATCAGAGTCAACAGCCGAATGGCAGACAGCAAAAACAGCATGCGGGTAAGAAAAAGACCATCCGTAACGTGCATAAAAAACGGTAACAGAAAGGATAAAGCATGAAAAAAGTAAAAAAAGGTGATTATGGATACATTCGATATGAGAAGAAAAAACGACTGCTGACAACGGTAGTTTTGTTTCTGATTCCTCTGGCGGCATTTCTGGCAGCGTTTCTCATCACGGGAACTAAGAAAAATATTATTACCGTCATTGCCATGGTAGGCTGCCTTCCGGCGTGCCGTGCTCTGGTGAATATGATCATGATGTGGCTGCAGAAACCGATGGATGCGAAAGTCTATAAAAAGATCCAGGCACATGAGGGTGAGCTGGAAGTGACTTATGAGACTTACCTGACCACTTATGAGAAGAGTGTATTTGTGGAAAGTTTTGCGGTGTGCGGCAACAAGGTCATCGGCTACACCAGCCATATGGATGGTTCCACACAGTTTATCGAGGATCATGTGCGGGGCATCCTGAAACAGAACGGCTATAAAGTAGAAGTGAAAGTGTTCAAAGAACTGAAAACCTATCTGGAACGGATGGATTATCTGAACGCACACAAACAGGAACTGGAGCAGAATATTTCTTTCAAACCGGATGAGCGGTATCCGGATCTGTCCAGAGATCAGCTGATCAAACATACGATCCTGGCGATTTCTTTGTAAGGGAAAAGAAAATATATGAGAGATCTGACAATCGGAAAAAATGAAGCCGGTCAGCGGATGGACAAATACCTGAAAAAGTATTTTCCGGAAGCCGGTTCTGGGTTCTTGTATAAGATGCTTCGGAAGAAGAATATTTTGTTAAATGAAAAAAAGGCAGACGGGAAAGAAATGCTGAAACAGGGTGACTGTATCCGGCTGTACCTGGCGGAAGAGACAATTGAGAAGTTCCGCGGGGCACAGAAAACACCGGCGGTCTCCCAAAAGAAAACTCCCGGTGTGAAACTGGATGTGATCTATGAGGATGAACATGTGGCGATGGTCAACAAACCGGCAGGGATGTTGTCACAGAAAGCAAAACCGTCGGATCAGTCACTGGTGGAGTATTTTCAGAGGTATCTGCTGGATACGGGAGCAATCAGCGAACAGGAGTTAGAGACTTTTCATCCGGCTCCGTGTAACCGGCTGGACCGGAATACCAGCGGGCTGGTGCTGTGCGGAAAGAGCCTTGCGGGGCTGCAGGCATTATCCGAAGCACTGAAACTGCGAACGATGAAAAAATATTATCTGGCACTGGTGCTCGGAAAGGTCGATCAGCCGGGGCATCAGAAAGCATGGCTGTGTAAAAATACAAAGACGAATCAGGTGAAAGTCAGCACCAGGCAGATGCCCGGAAGTTCTCCGATTGAGACCGCCTGGGAGCCGGTCTGGAGCAACGGGCAGGAGACGCTTTTAAAAGTGGAGCTGATCACCGGAAAATCGCATCAGATCCGCTGCCATCTGGCAAGTCTCGGTTATCCGCTGGCGGGAGATCCAAAGTACGGAAACGCCCGGTGGAATGCAGGACTGAAGCAGGAATATGGTCTGAAACGCCAGTTTTTGCATGCATGGCAGGTGGAATTTCCACAGATGTCCGGAGCACTGGAAACGCTGTCTGGAAAATGTTTTACAGCACCGCTTCCCAAAGAACTGGAACGGATCACAGAGGGCGAGAGAAAGAAGGGTAAATCATGACAGAAGAGAGAATAGGCGGAGAAGAAACTACTGGAAAAAAGAAACCGAAAAAGAGTCTGAAAAGAGAGCTTATGGAAGATATTATCATGATCGTGTTCGTTCTGATAACGGTATGGGTGATGAAAAATTATGTGCTGATCAATGCTGTCATTCCTTCGGCATCGATGGAAGATACGATCATGACGGGCGACCGGATTTTCGGAAGCCGGCTGTCGTATGAGTTCGGCGAGCCGCAGAGAGGGGATATTGCGATCTTCAAGTTTCCGGATGATGAGAGTCAGCTGTATATCAAGCGGGTGATCGGACTTCCGGGAGATAAAGTACAGATCATTGACGGAAAAGTCTATATCAATGACTCTGAGACACCGCTGGACGAGCCTTACCTGCCGGAGACACCGGAAGGGGATTATGGTCCGTATTATGTGCCGGAAGACAGCTATTTTATGCTGGGGGATAACCGGAACTGGTCGAAAGACTCCCGATTCTGGCAGAATACCTATGTGAAAAAAGAAAAAGTTCTCGCAAAAGCGATCTTCCGTTATTACCCGTTTAACAAGATCGGTGTGATCGAAAAGGACTGATGGGAGGAAAATATGGCAACCTGGAATTCAAGAGGACTCAGGGGTTCTACACTGGAAGAACTGATCAACCGGAGCAATGAACAGTACCGTGAAAAGGGGCTGGCACTGATTCAGAAAGTGCCGACACCGATCACGCCGGTTCGGATCGCCAAGGATACCAGACAGATCACCCTGGCGTATTTTGAACAGAAAAGTACGGTGGATTATATCGGGGCAGTGCAGGGGATTCCTGTATGCTTCGATGCGAAAGAGTGCAAAGAAACAGTCTTTCCCCTTGCCAATATCCATGAGCATCAGGTGCGGTTTATGAGAGAGTTTGAACAGCAGGAGGGAATTTCTTTCCTGCTGATTTATTTTTCGGGAAGAAATGAATTCTATTATCTGACATTTCGAGATCTGTGGTGGTTCTGGGAGCGGGCGCAGAATGGCGGCAGAAAGAGTTTTCTGTACGAAGAACTGAATCCTTCTTATTTTCTTACGAACCACGGCGGGATCCTGGTACCGTATCTGGACGGGATCCAGAAAGATTTGCAGGACAGGGATTGACAATTTTACTGTCTTCACATATAATGTATTAGCATAGTAGCACATTAGCAGACTAAAGTGTATAAAAAGTAACTGATATGATAAATCAAAAAGTTACAGAAAAAAGATAAAGAAGAGGATAGAACCATGAGACAATTATTTCATACCCCGGAAGGAGTCCGGGATGTTTACGGAACCGAATGTGCAAAGAAACTGTATCTTCAGAGAAAAATGGAGAAGATCTTTCATGCATACGGTTACCAGAGTATAGAGACACCTACCTTTGAGTTTTTCGATGTGTTCGGAAAACAGGTGGGAACCACGCCGTCCAGAGAACTCTACAAGTTTTTTGACCGCGATGGTAATACCCTGGTGCTTCGTCCGGACTTTACACCTTCCATCGCGAGAGCGGCATCCATGTATTATCATCAGGAAGATATGCCGATCCGTCTCTGCTACAGCGGAAACACGTTTGTGAACCGCTCCAGCTACCAGGGACGACTGAAAGAATCCACCCAGATGGGCGTGGAACTTCTGGGCGATGCGTCGGTGGACGGAGATGGTGAGATCATTGCCATGACCGTGGAACTGTTAAAGGCAGCAGGACTGAAAGAATTTCAGATCAGTATTGGTCAGGTGGATTTCTTCAAGGCACTGGTTGATGACTCCGGTATGTCCGAAGAGACGATCCAGGAACTGCGCCAGCTGATCTCCAATAAAAATTATTTTGGCGTGGAAGAACTTCTGGAAAATCAGAGACTGTCCAAAGAACAGGTAGAGGCGCTGACTGCACTGCCACAGCTTTTCGGCGGTCCGGAAGTCCTGAAGAAAGCAGAAAGCCTGACCGGTAACCCGAAAGCACTTGCTGCGATCCGCCGGTTACGGGAACTGTATCAGGTGGCAGCCTGCTACGGCTGTGAAGAGTATATTTCTTTTGACCTTGGTATGCTCAGCAAATATCAGTATTATACCGGTATTATTTTCCAGGGATTTACCTATGGTACCGGTGAGCCGCTGGTAACCGGTGGACGGTATAACAAACTGTTGGAACATTTCGGAAGACCGGCTCCGGCGATCGGTTTCTGTCTGGTGATGGAACAGGTGTTAAATGCACTGAACCGTCAGAACATTCAGGTTCCGGTTCTGGAAGGAAAACGTCTGGTTTTATATAATGAAAGAAACCGCGAGGCAGCGATCCAGATTGCCGGTATGCAGAGAACACACGGCATGCAGATCCAGTGTATGCGGATGGAAGAAGGACTGAAAGCGGAAGACTACATCGTTTATGGTAAGAGTCATCAGTTCACGGATATCGTATCCCCGGTAGGAGAGGATCAGATCCAGGTAATCAATCTGTTTACCGATGAAGTACAGATGACCAATCAGAAAAGTTTTCAGTAGGAGGAAAGACCAATGAGATATTTAACCATCGCACTGACGAAAGGCCGTCTGGCGGAGAAAACACTGGAGATGCTGGAAGCCGTAGGCATCACCTGTGAAGAGATGAAAGATAAAAAGACAAGAAAGCTGATCTTTGTCAACGAAGAACTGAAACTGCGGTTTTTCCTGGCAAAGGGTCCGGATGTTCCGACCTATGTGGAATACGGGGCAGCAGATCTTGGTGTTGTGGGACGCGACACGATCCTGGAAGAAGGAAGAAAATTATACGAAGTGATGGATCTTGGCTTTGGCAAATGCAGAATGTGTATCTGCGGACCGAAATCAGCGAAAGAACTGTTAGACGGAAACCAGCAGATCCGTGTGGCAACGAAATACCCGAATATTGCAAAAGATTATTTCTATAATAAAAAGAACCAGACCGTGGAAATCATCAAATTAAACGGTTCCATTGAACTGGCACCGATCGTAGGACTTTCCGAAGTGATCTGCGATATCGTAGAGACCGGTTCAACACTGCGGGAAAACGGTCTGCATGTTCTCGAAGAAGTATGCCCGCTGTCCGCGAGAGTGGTTGTCAACCAGGTGAGCATGAAGATGGAAAGTGAACGGATCTCAGAACTTTTAGGAAAGTTAAAACAGGTCATCAAGGAGGCAGACAGATGAGAATCGTAAAATTAACAAAACAAACCACAAAAAATATTCTGGAAAACATGTTAAAGAGAAGCCCGAGCCAGTACGGAGAGTACGAAAGCCGGGTACAGGCGATCATTCAGAACATCAAGGAAAACGGAGACGAAGCCCTGTTTTCCTATACGAAACAGTTTGACAAGGCAGACATCGATGCTTCCAATGTAAAAGTAACAGAAGCAGAATTTGAAGAGGCATACAAAACTGTAGATCCGGCACTTCTGGACGTGATCCGCAAAGCACTGGTCAATATCGAGAGCTACCATGAACTGCAGAAACAGAACAGCTGGTTCAAGAGCACGCCGCAGGGAACGATGCTGGGACAGAAAGTGACACCGCTGGAGAAAGTCGGTGTTTATGTACCGGGCGGAAAAGCGGTATATCCGTCTTCTGTTCTGATGAACATCATGCCGGCAAAAGTGGCAGGTGTCGATAAGATCATCATGACTACACCATGTAATGCAGAAGGAAAAGTCAATCCGGCAGTTCTTGTCGCTGCAAAAGAGGCAGGCGCAGATGAAGTATACAAAGCAGGCGGTGCACAGGCGATTGCAGCCCTTGCATTTGGAACAGAAAGCATCCCGAAAGTAGACAAGATCGTAGGACCGGGAAATATCTATGTAGCGCTGGCGAAAAAAGCCGTATACGGTCATGTAAGCATCGATTCCATCGCGGGACCGAGCGAGATCCTGGTACTGGCAGACGAGACAGCCAACCCGCGCTATGTGGCAGCAGATCTGTTATCTCAGGCAGAACACGACGAGCTGGCATCTGCGATCCTGATCACGACAAGTGAAGATTTTGCAAAGAAAGTCAGCGAAGAAGTTGAGGGATTTGTACAGGTTCTTGAAAGAAAAGCGATTATTCAGAAATCTCTGGACAATTTTGGATATATCCTGGTGGCAGAAGACATGAACGAAGCGATTGACACTGCAAATGAGATTGCTTCCGAACATCTGGAAATCGTTACTGCCAATCCGTTTGAGGTCATGACAAAGATCCGCAATGCAGGAGCGATCTTCATCGGAGAATACAGCTGTGAACCGCTGGGTGATTATTTTGCAGGACCAAACCACATTCTGCCGACCAACGGAACCGCAAAATTCTTCTCTCCGCTGTCTGTTGATGATTTTGTGAAGAAATCCAGCATCATCTACTATTCCAGAGAAGCATTGCAGCCGATCCACAAAGATATCGAGCAGTTTGCAAAATGCGAACAGCTGACCGCACATGCCAACTCGATCGCAGTGCGTTTTGAAGAGGAGGAATAAGGTATGGAGATCCGCAGACTGGAAGAACAGGGTATGACCCGTAATGTACTGGTGCAGCGCAATACCAAAGAGACGAAGATCACGATGAGCCTGAATCTGGACGGAACCGGAAAAGCCAGCCTGAATACCGGCATCGGATTTTTTGATCATATGCTGGATGGATTTGCCCGTCATGGATTCTTTGATCTGGATCTTGCCGTGGATGGCGATCTGAATGTGGACAGCCATCACACGATCGAAGATACCGGAATCGTACTGGGTACGGCTATTAAAGAAGCACTGGGCGATAAAGCAGGGATTCGCCGTTATGGAAGCATGATTCTTCCCATGGACGAGACACTGGTCCTTTGCGGCATCGATCTGTCCGGTCGCCCGTATCTGAACTTTGACGGTGAATTTACCGCAGAACGTCTTGGAGATATGGATACAGAGATGGCCAGAGAGTTTTTCTATGCGGTCAGCTATGCAGCCGGCATGAACCTGCACATCAAGGTACTGGACGGAACCAACAACCACCATATCATGGAAGCAATGTTCAAAGCGTTTGCCAAAGCACTGGATCAGGCAACACAGATGGATGAGCGGATTCAGGGAGTTTTGTCTACAAAGGGCAGTCTGTAAAAGGGCTGTGCTGCAGACGCAAGGGAACTCCAGGGATATATTTATACAAAAACAGAGGAATCAATGAGCATGGAAGAAAAAAAAGAAACACTGTTAAAAGCTGCATTTACATGGGATGAGCTGAAACTGAACAGTGACGGGATGGTCTGTGTGGTGGTACAGGACGATAAAAATAAAGATGTTCTGATGGTTGCCTATATGAACCGGCAAGCTTATGAAAAGACACTGGAGACCGGTGTGATGACTTACTGGAGCCGCAGTCGAAACGAACTGTGGGTGAAAGGACTTACCAGTGGACATTTTCAATATGTCCGGTCACTGTATCTGGATTGTGATAACGATACGATCCTGGCAAGGGTGGATCAGGTCGGTGCAGCCTGCCATACCGGAAGCCGCAGCTGCTTTTTTAAAGAAATTATGAAAAGCGATAATGTAGCGGAAAATAGTTGAAGATTGTCTCGATAAGACAGACAAAACAGGTGAAATGCATAAAAAATAAATATGGTTTTCAGTTAATTGTTAGACAGAATATGTCTTGAGTATTTTAGTATTGATGCTATAATAGGATATGATTTTATTTTATTATTCTATCCTGTTATAGCATTTTTTGTGCTGTTGATGAAAGCGGAAATACTGTCAGTAAGAAAAATAATACATCACAGCAGCAGCGTAACAGATATCTGGAGGAACTATGAAGATTATAATTATCGGATGTGGAAAAGTAGGTTCTGCCCTGGCAGAGGAACTGACCATGGAAAATCATGAAGTGGCGATTGTAGATATATCCGCTCAGAAATTACAGGAGGTAGGAGAGGATCTGGATGCCCTGCAGATTCAGGGAAATGGATCCAGCATCAACGTTCTGATGGATGCCGGAGTAGCGATGGCGGATCTGGTGATCGCTGTGACCGGATCGGATGAACTGAATCTGCTGTGTTGTCTTGTGGCAAAAAATCTGGGAAAATGTCATACAGTTGCCCGGGTAAGAAATCCGATTTACAACAAGGAAATCAATCTGATGAAAGAGAGTCTTGGCATTTCCATGATCATCAACCCGGAGATGGCAACTGCTGCAGAGATCGCACGGCTGCTTCGCTTTCCTTCGGCCATTAAAATTGATCCTTTTGCCAAGGGAAAAGTGGAACTGTTAAAGTTCCGTCTGAAACCGGAATTCCGTCTGGACGGTAAGTCTATCGTTGAGATCAACATGAAAGGGAAACATAATATTCTGGTTGCGGGTGTAGAACGTGGCGAACAGGTATTCATCCCGAACGGTGATTTTGTACTGCAAAACGGTGATCTGGTATCGATCCTGGCATCTCCGAAGAATGCTTCCGCATTTTTCAAGTCTATTGGTTTAAAGACCAATCAGGTGAGAAACTGTATGATCGTGGGTGGCGGAACCATCGCTATCTTCCTTGCAAGAATGTTGCTGGAGATGAAAATGCGCGTTGTGATCATCGAGCAGTCCAAAGAGCGATGTGAGCTGCTGGCAGATCTGCTGCCGGATGCAACGGTGGTCAACGGGGATGGTACAAGCAAGAACCTGCTGTTTGAAGAAAATCTGGAAAACGCTGAAGCGTTTGTGGCACTGACCAATATGGATGAGGAAAATATTCTGCTTGGTATGTTTGCGGAGCGGATGGCCCATGCAAAAGTAGTCACAAAGGTCAATCGTGTGGCGTTTGATGATATTACAGACGAACTGGAACTCGGAAGTCTGATCCATCCGAAATATATCACGACGGATCGGATTCTTCAATATACGAGGGCAACGCAGAACTCCATCGGAAGTAATGTGGAGACACTGTATCATATTCTGGACAGCAAGGCAGAGGCTCTGGAGTTCGTGATCCGGGAAAATTCTTCGGTAGTTGGCGTGGAACTGAAAGATCTGCGGTTGAAGAATAACCTGTTGGTGGGCTGTATCAACCGGGGCGGTAAGGTATTGATTCCACGTGGCGACGACTGTCTGATGGTGGGTGATACGGTAGTTGTGGTAACCAGTCAGAAATGCCTGCGGGACATTGAAGATATTCTGGAAAAATAGGAGAGATACGTATGAATTATCGAATTATTACCTATGTGATCGGCTGGGTACTGAATCTGGAAGCCGTCTGCATGACACTTCCTGCAGTTACCGGGCTGATCTATGGAGAAAAAACATGGACCTCCTTTTTGATCACAGGACTGATCAGCGCGCTGGCAGGAACGCTCCTTGTAGTGCGTCGACCGGAAAAACCGCACTTTTTTATGAAAGAGGGATGTGTATCGGTAGCTCTTTCCTGGATAGTGCTCAGTCTGATTGGCGCGTTACCTTTTATGATCAGCGGGACGATTCCGCATTTTGTGGATGCTCTTTTTGAGACGGTCTCCGGTTTTACAACAACGGGAGCCAGCATTATGGCATCTGTGGAAGATGCACCACGTTGTATCCTGATGTGGAGAAGTTTTACCCATTGGATCGGTGGTATGGGTGTTCTGGTATTATTGCTTTCTATTATTAAGATGAGTGGTGGTTCACAGATGAATCTGATGAAAGCGGAGAGTCCGGGTCCCTCAGTCAGCCGTCTGGCACCTACCGTACGTTCTACGGCAAAGATTCTGTATACGATCTATCTTCTGATGACGGTGCTGGAGATTGTGATTCTGCTGTTATGTGGAATGCCGGTATTTGATGCGCTGACAACTGCTTTTGGTACAGCCGGTACCGGAGGGTTCGGAATCAAGAATGACAGTATGGGTGGCTATAGCGTAACGATTCAGATCGTTGTTACTGTATTCATGATTCTGTTTGGTATTAATTTCAACGTGTATTTTCTGTTGCTATCCAAAAAATGGAAACAGGCACTGAAAAATGAGGAGGTACGCTGGTATCTGGCCATCATTCTGGGCGCGATTCTTCTGATTGGATGGAATATCCGGGGAGTCTATGGAAGTATGGGAAAGGCAATCCAACAGGCTGCTTTCCAGGTTGCATCGATCATTACTACTACCGGATTTGCGACGGTCGATTTTAATATCTGGCCGGAGGTTTCCCGGACGATTCTCGTGCTTCTGATGTTTGTCGGTGCGTGTGCAGGCAGTACCGGTGGAGGTATTAAAGTTTCGCGTTTTATTATCCTGTTAAAAGCGATGAAGAAAGAGATCAAGCAGTATCTGCATCCCCGTCAGATCCGGAAAATTCGGATGGATGGAAGAGTTGTGGAACATGAAGTGGTAAGAAATGTCAATGTGTTTATGGTTGTGTATATCATGATTTTTGCGACTTCTGTGTTTATTCTGGCATTTGATAATCTGGATCTGATCACGAATTTTACGGCGGTTGCGGCAACTTTTAATAATATTGGTCCCGGACTGGAGCTGGTTGGACCGACGGCGAACTTTAATGTGTTTTCGGATGTTGGTAAGTATGTGTTGATTTTTGATATGTTGGCGGGACGGTTGGAGATTTTTCCGTTGCTGCTGGTGTTCTTTCCGGATACGTGGAGGAAGTTCTAAAATAAGAGAGGGCGTTTGCCAACATGGGGACGCCAGAAAGAGAATTGGCAGGAGGACGCCAGAAAGCCGATCGCACTGTCTGCGGCAACGTGGGCAGGGCAACTTTAAGCTAGCCGCTAACTTCGGCTATGGTTCACGAGGGTCAGCTGACCCTCGCGAAAGCCTGCGTAAGCGTCGGATCTTAAAGCTTGCCCTAACCGCCCACAAAGTGTTGCTCGCAAACAGTGCGATCGGCTTTCTGGCTGTTTATTGGCTGTAATTGTGGTGAGCGGTGTCGGCAAGGGGAGAAGAGAAGTGGTGTAGTAACTGGGAGATGTTGGTAATGAAACATGAAAATTGATGGTTGGACAGTATAATTAGAATATGTTGATGGATTATGAAGGTGAAAAGACTGGAAACAAAGAGCCGACAGGTGTATCTGCGTGATGTGAGATACAATACCTGTCGGCTTTAATATTTTGAGGATGGCAGCATAGTGTTTTTGGTGCTACTCATCCCAGCCTTCGTAGAATCGAATATTTACGGAGATGATGCGGACGATGTCTTCCGGGGTCAGGTCGAGGTCGGAGGGGTCGGAGATGCTGGGAAGGTTGGGTTCTTCTTCGTCCAGTTCTACGGTGATCCAGTTGTAGGCGGCTTCGTTGGCATTCTCGATGGCTTCGTCCAGAGTATCTCCGGTGGAGGTGCAGCATTCGAGATCCGGAAAGTAGCCGTTGTATGTTCCGTCTTCATTTTTGCGGAAGACAGCAGGGTACATAAATTTCATGGGTAAGACTCCTTTGTTTTTGATTCTGTGATTTAGAGCGTGTTTGAAACAGCGTTTCATAGTTTGCTCCAAACTTTTTTTAGTATACAACATCTTTTAATGATTGGCAAATAAATGCGGAAAATATAAATAAGAAAATCAAGTCCTTTTCAGAAAACAACAGTTGAGATGAAGGAAAATCAGAGATATAATAAAAGAACAGAATCTGTCAGAAAAGAGTACAAAAAGCAGGAGGGTTTTAACATGAGGAAAAATTTAGGAGCAAAAGCATATACATATCCACAGCCGGTATTTATCCTGGCAGCTTATGGAGAGGACGGAACACCGAATGCAATGAATGCAGCCTGGGGCGGGATCAGTGATGAAAAAGAACTGACCATGTGTATCAGTGCCGGCCATAAGACAACCGAAGATATCCTGGCGAAAAAAGCATTTACTGTAAGTATGGCAGATGCCGCTCATGTGGAAGCATGTGATTATGTGGGAATCGTTTCCGGAACCAAAGAGCCGGACAAATTCGCAAAAGCAGGATTTCATGCAGTAAAATCAGAGTTCATAGATGCACCACTGATCGAAGAACTCCCGATTGCCGTAGAGTGCAGACTGAAAAGCTACGACCCGGAAAGCTGCCGGATGGTGGGAGAAATCGTAAACATCAGTGTGGATGAGCGTGTACTGGACGAGAACGGTAAAGTAGATGTGGCAAAAGCTCAGCCAATTACGTTTGATCCGTTTAACAATACCTATGTGGTACTGGGGAAAACCGTTGGAAGAGCATTTCATGATGGAATGAATCTGAAAAAATAATGTAACTGTTCAGTAACTTCACAGTTAAGATTCGATGAAGAGTTATTGAATAAAAACATCTGAACAGATGGGGGAGATACACCATGACAGTACGGATTCTGGATCACGGATTGAGTAGTTTTGGGAGCTATTGCGGACTGAACTATGCATATGCTTACATTAAAAATATTGTTACCTATACGGCGGCAGTGCTTGCGATGATGGAGGAAGTGCTGGGAGGGTTCAAGCAATCCTGGATTCTCCGGAAGAATATATAGAAAGCGAAAAATATTTCAGCTGGGAACGGTTCTTTACAAAGTTACTGATTGATAAAACAGAGAATACTTATCTGAAATATAAAAATCAAGATTGAATGAGAGTTATCTTCATGACAGAAATAAGAAGATGATTCTGGAGAGTATAAAGGAAATAAAATTTTAGTGGAAGACTCGATGCCAAGAGTAAAAGCAGGCATCGAGTTTTCACATACGAAGGATGGGGTTACCATATGAAAGAAGACAAAACCGAACAGCGATGGGATAAACTACTGCACATCCGCACAAGCGGAAGGGATGATTCTCATTCGGATCAACACAGATACCCGTATGAGCCGACACCGTATACCGTGCTGGAACGCCTTGCGGATTCCGGGTATATCCGAAAGAACAATCTGCTGTTGGATTATGGCTGCGGAAAAGGACGGGTAGATTTCTTTTTGTCCTGGCAGACCAGATGTCAGTCTGTAGGAATTGAATATGATGAGCGGATCTATGAAAGTGCACAGAAGAATAAAGAAACCGCAGTCTCCTCCGGGCGGGTATCTTTCGAAAAGGTCGATGCGACAGAATTCGTTGTCCCGGATCAGGCGGACAGGATGTATTTTTTTAATCCGTTTTCTGTAGAAATATTACAGCATGTGATAGCAAGAATACTGGAATCCTATTACCGGAATATGAGACCGATCCAATTGTTCTTTTATTATCCTTCGGATGACTACATAGCGTGTCTGATGAGTGTGGAAGAGTTACAGTTTTCGGACGAGATTGATTGTAAAGATCTCTTTCCGGGAGAAAATCAAAGGGAAAGAATCGTAGTATTCGAACTGGGAGAAATCGCAGGTTGAAATATGGAAAGTTAAGGAACGCGAAGGAGGAAAACATTATAGGAGATCATGAAAGAGGAAAGCTGGATGACAGTGGATTTCATTATGACGGCTGTGCAGGCGGTCCCTGTGGATGCGATGGAGGAAGCGGAGGTTCACCGAGAAGAGGTGGCGGTGGAGATGGTCTGTGGATAATTATGGGTCTGATCGTGGTTTTTGGAGGGGTAATCGGACTGGCAGAACTAACAGGAATACCATTGGAAAATTGGTCATCAGGAATGATACTTTTTGTGATGTTTCTCCTGTTTTTATTAGTTGCAGTGATTATAACAATCTATTATCTTCTGAAATAGAAAGAATATTCGTAACTATTCAGTAGGTAGTATCCCGCGAGGTGTTTTGGCATGAATATGCCAAAA